>Ga0308167_1000139_pt1 | contig 166886 bp, 138 predicted proteins | sample PhyCR1_2_FD_202138 | JGI IMG/M metagenome (GOLD analysis project Ga0308167, IMG submission 202138) | Phyllosphere microbial communities from UC Gill Tract Community Farm, Albany, California, United States - DLSLRC.R1 | ecosystem: Host-associated > Plants > Phyllosphere > Unclassified | place...
AGACGGCTTGAACACTTCTGGGGATCCTTGGGTGAGTTCTTCCGCCGCCCGGCCCGCATTCCTGACTTATCTTCCCCGATGGCAGGCAGCGCGACGGAGCGGAGGAGGAGCTGGTCCAAGGATCCCTTCACTATTAGCGGAGGCAAGATGGCGCAACGAGAGACAGCAGACCGGCACGTGCCGGTGATGCGGGATCGGTGCATCAGACTGCTGACCCTCGGTGTCGAGAACATCCATGCTTCCGGCTACAGTCCCGTGGTCATCGACGCCACACTCGGTATGGGCGGTCACACCGAGGCGCTGCTCAAGGCCGATGACCGGGTGAGCGTGCTCGGTCTGGACCGCGACCCCCAGGCCCATGAGCTCGCGGCTGCTCGGCTTGCTCCCTTCGGCGACCGCTTTCGCGGCATCCACACGGTCTATGACCGAGTGGACGAGGTCGCCGTGGAGGAGCTGGCGTCAGATCAGCGTGTGGCCGGTGTGCTGCTGGATCTCGGCGTCTCATCCCTTCAGCTGGATGAGGCCAAGCGTGGCTTCGCCTACTCCTATGACGCACCGCTTGATATGCGCATGGATGCCTCAGCAGATTCCCCTGATGAGTCCGTGGCGGAGCTCCTCGCTCGGATTGAGGTTCGGGAGCTCAGTCAGATCTTGCGCGAGTACGGAGAGGAACGATTCGCCGGCCGCATCGCGAAGGCGATCGTGACCCGTCGGGAATCCACTCCTTTCACCACCACCTCCGATCTCGCCGCGGTCGTCGACAGGGCAGTCCCGGCCGCCTCGAAGCGGACCGGCGGGCACCCTGCGAAACGAACCTTCCAGGCCCTGCGCATCGCGGTGAATGAAGAGCTCGAGGTGCTTTCACGCACCATCCCACACGCCATGGACGCGGTGGCGCCCGGCGGGCGCATCGTCGCCATGAGCTATCACTCGCTCGAGGATCGGATCGTCAAGCAGGCCTTCGCCCGCAGGACCAAGTCCTCGGCCCCAGCCGGTCTGCCAGTGGAGCTGGAGGAGCACAAGCCAACTTTCTCCTCTCTGACCCGGGGTGCCGAACTCCCCGACGAGCATGAAATCGCTGAGAATCCCCGCGCGGCCTCCGCCAAGCTGCGGGCTGTGGAAAAGATCATGGATCCCCGGAGGAACACCGCATGAGCGCCGTCGCACATTCCATGCCGCCCGCTGTCCACGGTTCGCTGGCACACAGCCACTCCCTGCCGGCCCGTCCCGAGGGTGACACGTCTGAATCCCGCGTGGCAGTGTTGCGTGCACTGCCGAAACTCAAGCAGCGTCAGAAAAGCCTCATCGGTGCCGTGATCGCACTCTTGGCACTGGCGCTGAGTCTGGTCCTCGCGGTCAATATCCATGTGGCGAACTCCCAGTACGAGGTCGTCCAGCTGCAGAACGAACAGCGCACCCTCGAACAGTCGAACCAGGCCCTCACCGAACAGGTCCAGCATCTGGAGTCGCCGCAGGCACTCTCCAGCGCGGCAGTGGGTCTCGGTATGGTCATGCCTGCAGAAGCGGCAGCCTTCGATATCGGCAGCGGTGAAGTCACGGGAAGCGCGGAGGCAGCAGATAACGGCGACCGTCCGTCCAGCTTCGTCGCAACGCCGGCAGCTCCCGGTGCTGATGCCGCGGCGCCGCTGAACGTGTCGGAGAGTGTGACCGGAGCCCCCTCAGGGATCCTGGGTTCAGGCGCGTTGAACACGCTGATCAACCCTCCGAGCGGGCAGAATGGCCAGCAGGATTCCGTGCAGACACGGAGCGAGTTCAGCTCGACTGAACTCAACGGCGGGACCATCCCGGCGCCCTCGTTCGACTGATCCACCCGTTGGGAGACCGTTATGGCCGCCGCCGCTAAGAATCGCGCAGATCGAGTACTGTCCTTCCGGATGCGCATCGGGCTGACCATGATCCTCGTGATGCTGATGGTGCTCGGGGGCAGGCTCTTCCATGTTCAGGGTCTGGACCCCGCCGGGCACGCCCAGGCCGCGGTCTCCGAACGACTCCGCAGCGTTCCCCTCCCCGCCCATCGGGGCGACATCCTCGACGCACAGGACCGCGTGCTTGCCACATCCGTGGATCGCTACGATCTGGTCGTGGACCAGCAGGTGGTCGATGACTTCGTCCGGCGCGACGAGTCCACGCAGCTGCGTGAGGAGGTGCCGGTGGAGACTGGCATTGCCGAGCTCAGCGAAGTTCTCGACATGGACATCGAGACCCTGACCGAGCGAGTCATCGGTGAGGACAGGTATTCCGTGGTGGCGCGGTCGCTGATTCCTCAGGAGAGCGAACAGGCGACTGAGATCGGGATTCCAGGCCTCTACGCCGAGCCGGTGTCCGAGCGCAGCTATCCCTCGGGTTCGGTCGCTGGCTCCATCATCGGATTCATGGGCTCCGACGGGCCCCTAGAAGGTGTCGAGGCTGCTCAGGACGAAGCGCTCAGCGGGACCGACGGGGAGAGGATCTTCGAAGTCGGCGGCGACGGCATCCGCATTCCTGTGGCGACCTTCGAGGAGATTCCCGCCGAGGACGGCCAGGACATCCGCCTGACCATCGATCAGGACCTGCAGTGGTTCGCCCAGGAAGCCATCGCGAAGAAGTCGAATCAGTACAACGCCGCGTGGGGCAATGCCACGGTGGTGGACCTCACCTCCGGCGAGATCCTTGCCATGGCTGATTCCGAAACCGTGGACCCCTCCGATCCCGGCTCCAGCGATGAGCTGTTCCGCCGCCCGCTGGCGCTGACCCAGGCCTTCGAGCCGGGCTCCACCGGCAAGGCGATCACCTTCGCCATGGCCCTGGAAGAGGGCACGCTCAATCCCACCGACAGCTTCACCGTGGACAACCGCTATGAAATAGACGGACAGACGATCAGCGATGCCACACGCCATCCCACTCTCGATATGACGGCCGCAGGGATCTTCGCTCGGTCCTATAACACCGGCACCGTCATGATCGGCAGCGAGGTCCCAGAAGACACCCGCTATGACTACATGCAGCAGGTCGGCATCGGGGAAGCCATCGACATCGGCGTCGGCGCCGAAACCTCAGGTGAGCTGCGCCCACCCGAGGAATGGGACGCACGCCAGCACCTCACCACTCAGTTCGGTCAGGGTTACACGACCTCGGTTCTGCATAACCTGCAGACCTTCCAGGCCATGACCAATGGCGGCGTCAGTGTGCCGCTGCGCGTCATCGATTCCTATATCGACGCCGACGGCACCGAGCATCCGATGGAGACCGAAGCCGAGGAGCGGATCTTCTCCGAGGAGACGTCCGAGCAGATGCTGCGCATGTTCGAAGGTGTGGTCGACTACGGAACTGCCACCGATGCCGCCGTCGCCGGTTATCGCGTAGGAGGCAAGACCGGCATCGCTGAGGCTGCAGGTGCAAGCGGCGGATTTGACGGGCACACGCAGTCATTCATCGGCGTGGCGCCGCTGGATGATCCGAAGTACCTCGTCTCGGTCACGGTCCACCGCCCGCAGGGGTACTGGCGGGACTGGGAAGTCACCTCAACGTTCCGTGAGATCATGTCCTACGTGCTTAGCAGTTATGACGTAGCGCCCAGCGGGGCAAAGAGCGAGGCCTACGACGGCTTCGAGGGCGAGAACCAGGATCAACCTTGGTAGCGGCAGATGACGCGACCCTCAGCGTCGCCGCACAAGACCGAGTCTTCAGGCCCCACGGCGTCCTCGGGACCTCAGTAGAGGCACTCGTGGCCGAGCTCACTGCCACCGGGTATGACCCGTTGATCAGCCCTGTGGGAAAGCAGGCCAGTGACACCCGGTTGACCGGTGCGGCCATGGATCCGCAGGCGGTGGGGGAGGGAGACCTCTTCGTCGCGGTCTCGGGATCCCGCGCCCACGGCGCTGACTACATCTCCACGGCAGTGGCAGCCGGGGCAGCAGCCGTGCTGACCGATGGTGCCGGAGCCGATATCATCCGGCAGACAGTGGGATACCGGATCCCGGTCATCCAGGTGCGCCGGGTTCGCGACGCCGCAGGACCATCAGCTGCCCTGATCTACGGGAACACCTCTGCCTCGGGTCCCGCACTCTTCGGTGTCACGGGAACCAACGGCAAGACCACGACGACGTACTTCCTGCGCTCGCTCCTGAGTGGGTTGCTGAGCCCGCACCAGCAGGCCACCGGCCTGATCGGCACCATAGAGATCGCCGCCGGAGACGTCACCATTCCCTCGAAGATGACGACTCCCGAAGCAGTGCAGCTGCACAGTCTCATGGCGCTCTTCCGAGAGAGCGGAATCACTGCCGCGGCGATGGAAGTGTCCTCGCATGCCATCTCCTATCAGCGCACCTCTGGGCTGTTCTACAACGTCGCGGGGTTCACCAACCTGACCCAGGATCACCTGGATCTTCACGGTTCCATGGATGAGTACTTCGCCGCGAAGGCTGCACTCTTCGCACGGAGCCGCACCCGGAGCAGCGTCATCACCGTTGATGACGCCTGGGGACTGCGCATGGCAGACGTCGCCACCGGACACACTGTGACGCTGGCGACCAATGAGTCCCCGGAGCCCAGCGCAGACTGGATGGTCACCGATGTGACTCCTGAGCTTCTCGGAAACGCGTTCACTCTGAAGAACCGGCACACCGGAGAATCCATCCGTGCGCGCTGCGGCCTTCCCGGACGATTCAACATCTCCAACGCGGCACTGGCAGCCGTGATGGTGCTCACCGCCCAGGAGAAATCTGAGCTCGCCTTCAGTCGCGAGGAGATCATCACCGCGCTTGAACAGGGTGACCCATTCACCATCAGCGTGCCGGGGCGGATGCAGGTCATCGGCACCGCACCTGCGGCGATCGTAGATTTCGCGCATAATCCCGATGCGATGATCCGTACCTTGGAAGCTGTCCACTCCACCACCGAGGGCAAGACCATCCTAGTGGTGGGCGCCGCGGGAGAGCGGGACAGTGCCAAGCGTCCATTGATGGGTGCCATCGGTGTGCGCATGGCCGATCACGTGATCATCAGCGACGATGACCCGCACGGTGAAGACCCCGCGCAGATCCGGGCAGGCCTCCTCGAGGGTGCCCGCACAGCCATCGCAGAAGAGGGCCTGTCCGCCACGCTTGAAGAGATATCACCCCGGCTCGACGCGATCACCCGTGCCGTCGCCGTGGCACGTCCCGAGGACACCATCATCCTGGCGGGTCGGGGTCACGAGGTTCATCAGGACTTCGCAGGCACCAAGCACCCCATCGATGACCGGGTGGAGCTTGCCCGCGCACTGCGCGCCCACGGCTTCCCCACGCTGCCTGACGCCCCTGAGACGGATGACTCCACTGCGATGATGTCCGGGTCCAACTCCACCGAAGAAGGAGGCGGCACCGCATGATCGAGCTGTCAGCCCAAGAAATCGCCGAGATGACCGGCGGGACACTCCGAGGGATCGAGCATGGGTCTGCCGTTGTGCTCACCCACGCAGACACCGACTCCCGGTCTATGCGTCCAGGATCACTGTTCATCGCCAAACCAGGCGAGAGCACCGATGGTCACCACTTCATCGATTCAGCGCTTGCTGCTGGGGCCCTGCTCGTGCTTGCCGAGCGTGCCACCCAGGATTCGGAGGGGAATCCGCATCCCGCAGTGATCGTGGACGATGTGATCACCGCTATGGGGAAACTCGCCTCCGCAATCCTGGGGCGAATCCGCGCACACTCACCTACTACGGTGATCGGCATCACCGGGTCCGCCGGCAAGACCACCACCAAGGACCTTTTGAAGGCCCTCCTCACAGCGGAGGGCTCCACAGTTGCCCCGCAGGGTTCCTATAACGGTGAAGTCGGCGTTCCGCTGACGATCTTCACCGCAGAGCTGGACACCCGCTATGTGGTCGTGGAGATGGGCGCGGACGCGCCGGGCAATATCCGAGATCTCGCACAGATGGTCCGCCCGGATATCGGTGCTGTCCTGATGGTGGGATCAGCCCACGCCGGGAAGTTCGGGGGAGCGGATAAGATCGCCGCGGTCAAGCAGGAGCTCGTCGAAGAGATCCCGGCAACCGGCCAGGTCGTCCTCAACCGCGACGACGCCCAGGTTTCTGCCATGGCGAGAGCGGCACACGCCCCGATCACCTGGTTCTCCAGCAGCGAGGAGACACCCGCGCCGGGAGACCAGTCCAGCCATCCAGTCCAGTCCAGCCATCCAGCCCAGTCCAGCCATCCCGATCAGGTGCGCGTGACGGATCTGGTGCTCGACGCCGAGGGCCATCCCCGCTTCACCCTTCATTTCACCGGGTCCGATGAGTCCTTTGCCGTTGCCTCCGGTCTCACCGGCGGGCACCACGTCTCAAATATTCTTGCCGCCGCCGCCTGTGCCTTCCTCGCGGGGGTTGCTCCAGCGCAGATCGCGCAGCGACTGGACGGGCAGGGCCCGTCTAGCCGCTGGCGGATGGAACGGACCGAACGCGCCGATGGGGTCACGCTGATCAATGACGCCTACAACGCCAATCCCGAGTCCATGCGTGAGGCCCTCCGGACACTTGCGATGATCACCAGGCCCGGGGAGGGTCGCCCCGCTCGACGCTCGGTGGCAGTCCTCGGCGCGATGCTGGAACTCGGAGATGTCTCCATCCCCAAGCACACCCAGCTCGGCGAGACTGTGGTCCGACTCAACATCGACAAGACCCTGGTCGTGGGGGACCTGGCATACTCGCTCTACCGCGGCGCCATCGCCGAAGGCAGCTGGGGCTCCGAGGTGCACTGGGTGGCCACTGTGGAAGAAGCCGAGGCCTATCTGGACCAGGAGCTCGCTCCTGGAGACGTCGTGCTCTTTAAGTCTTCCAATGGCGCAGGCCTTAGACTCCTGGGTGACCGAATCGCCGCAAAGGAAGGGGCCCTGTGATTGCTGTAGTCATCGGTGCCGTCCTTGGCCTGGGACTCACCCTCGCCGGGACACCGCTGTTCATCCGCTTCCTCGTGAAGCGGGGATACGGGCAGTTCATCCGAGACGACGGCCCCACCTCCCATCATGTGAAGCGCGGCACCCCCACCATGGGTGGTGCCGTGATCCTGATGGCTGTGGTCGCGGCGTACTTCCTCACGCATCTGCTGCTGAGCCTCACCGGAGACACCGCGGGACCAACGGCCTCAGGCCTTCTCCTGCTGCTGCTCATGGTCGGTATGGGTCTCGTCGGCTTCGCCGATGACTTCGCCAAGATCAGCAAGAAGCAGTCCCTCGGCCTGACCCCCTGGCGCAAGATCACGGGGCAAGGAGCCATCGGCATCCTCTTCGCAGTCCTGGCCTTGAACTTCGCGAACTCCGATGGCCGCACTCCGGCCTCGACGAGCATCTCTTTCGTCCGGGAAACAGTCATCGACCTCGCCTTCGCGGGTCCCATCGTCGGCATGATCCTGTTCGTCCTCTGGGCCAATCTGATCATCACCGGTGCCACCAACGGTGTGAACCTCACCGATGGCCTGGACGGGCTCGCGACGGCGGCCACAGCGATGGTCACCGCGGCCTATACGATCATCTCGATCTGGCAGTTCAACCAGTCCTGTGGTGGCTCCAGCAGCGCCGTGGAAGGCGTCTGCTACCAGGTGCGGGATCCCATGGACATGGCGATGATCGCCGCCATCATCACCGGCGCGCTCATCGGCTTCCTCTGGTGGAACACCTCACCGGCGAAGATCTTCATGGGTGACACCGGATCTCTGGCCCTTGGCGGTGCCCTGGCCGGCTTCGCCATCCTCACACACACCCAGCTGCTCTTCGTGATCCTCGGCGGTCTCTTCGTCTTGATCACGCTCTCGGTGATCATCCAGGTGGGCTACTTCAAGCTTTCGGGTGGCAAACGTGTCTTCCTGATGGCCCCGCTGCAGCACCACTTCGAACTCAAAGGTTGGGCTGAGGTCACCGTGGTGGTCCGCTTCTGGATCATCGGCGCGCTGGCCGTGGGCATCGGCCTCGCCGTCTTCTACGGGGAGTGGGTGATCTTCCAGTGACCCCGGCGGACCCGCACGAACCACAGCAGCCCGAGGATGGCGAGTCGCCCCGTACGCTCAGTGTTCGGCCAGAGCTGCGCGGATGGGACGCCCCCTGGGCGGGCCTGCGCGCAGTCGTCACCGGACTCGGTGTCTCTGGTTTCGCCGCGGCCGATACGCTCGCCGAGCTGGGCGCGCGCGTCGTCGTCATCGATGGCGCCGATGGCCGCAAGAAGCGCCGCGACGCCGAGACCCTGCGGCTTGTCGGAGTCGACGACATCCGACTCGGCGAGGAGCACCTCGACGAACTGCCGCTGATCGACGGTGAGCCCGCCGAGATCCTCGTCACCTCTCCCGGCTGGCGGCCGGACTCGGCACTGATCGCCCAGGCCCGGGAGGCATCGATACCTGTCTGGTCTGAGGTGGAGCTCGCCTGGCGGCTCGGCGCACGCCCCGGTGCCAAGGAACCGCAGTGGCTGACCGTGACCGGGACCAACGGCAAGACCACTTCGGTGATGCTGCTGGAGTCGATGCTGATCGCCGACGGTCGCCGAGCGATCGCCTGCGGCAATATCGGAGTCCCGGTGCTCGACGCCATCCGCGACCCGGAAGGCTATGACGCGCTGGCCGTGGAACTCTCAAGCTTTCAGCTCGAATACACGGAGCTGCTCTCTCCTGTGGCGTCTGCGGTGCTGAACATCGCAGAAGACCACGTCGATTGGCATGGAAGCTTCGAGGCGTACTGCGCCGCCAAAGCGAAGATCTTCGAGAACACCCAGCTGGCATGCGTGTACAACGCCGACCAGTCACTCACCGAAGAGATGGTCGCCGAGGCCGATGTCCAGGAGGGCTGCCGCGCGATCGGTTTCACCACGGGGTCCCCGGGACTCTCCATGCTTGGCGTGGTCGAGGACCTGCTGGTGGACCGGGCCTTCTTGGACAACCGTGCCCATCAGGCACTGGAACTCGCCTCGGTGCAGGACTTCGGGCCGCTCGCCCCCCAGCACCTGGTCGCCAATGCCCTCGCGGCCGCGGCGCTGGCACGTGCCGCTGGGGTCGCGCCGGAAGCGATCCGGCAGGCGATCACCGACTACGAGGCCGGTGATCACCGGATCCAGCCTGTGGCCAAAGCCGATGACGTGCTGTGGATCAATGATTCCAAGGCCACCAACCCGCATGCGGCCGCCGCCTCGCTGCGCAGCTTCAACGATGTGATCTGGATCGCCGGGGGCCTGCCCAAGGGAGTTGCCTATGACGATCTGGTTGCTGAGGTCGCCCCGAGGCTGCGTCATGTCATTCTCATCGGCACTGACTCCTCCCAGCTGAGGTCCAGCCTCGAGCGACACGCGCCGGGAGTCCCGGTGATCGGTGGACGCTTGCGGGAGGATGAGGAGCACAGCGAGATTGAAGCTCTGCTCGCAGCACCAGACGGTGTCAGTGCCATGCGGGCCGCCGTGACCGAGGCCGCGAAGGTGCTGGCCCCGGATCACACGGTCCTGATGGCTCCCGCTGCGGCATCGATGGACCAGTTCGCTTCCTACGCAGCCCGCGGCGAAGCATTCATCGAGGCAGTCGCGGAGCTGATGACCGACTAGACGCAATGGTGGACTCCAACCTGGAGCCGCCACCAGGAGGAGGACTGAATGGACAAGCGGAGACCACGCGTCCCAGCCTCCCCCGAGAACCGCAGGCCCACGCTGCGCGCCGTGGAAGACCCCTCAGCTGAGCCTGAGGCCGCAGCCACCCCGGGTGACCCCGAGCGGACAGTGCCGGAAGAGCGGACCACGCTTGAACCGGACTCGCCCGCGCGATCGCCTGATCGCGCGGACGGTGCCACGGGCCGCGCGTGGAAGGCCGACCGGACCACTGCGCGCCGCAACAGAATCCAACGCTTCTGGCACTTCGCGGAGGAGGGCAACCCCTACACCACCTTTTGGCTGCTGCTGGGTTCGGCGCTGGCACTGACCATCTTCGGACTGGTCATGGTCCTCTCCGCCACCGCCGTGGAAGCTGTGGGAACAGAGCAGGGCGCCTATGGCGTCTTCATGCGCCAGCTCATGTGGGCAGGAATCGGGCTCGTCGGGATGTTCGGAGTGGCGTTCATGCCGCGGGGCTGGCTAAAGAAGCTCGCCTGGCCCGCGATGGTGATCGGGGTGCTCGGACTCGCACTCGTGCTGACGCCTCTGGGCTATGAAGTGCAGGGCAACCGGAACTGGATCGAAATCGGCCCATTCAACGGTCAGCCCTCCGAACTCGCCAAGCTGGCACTGTGTCTCTGGACGGGCCTGGTGCTCGCCCGGAAGGGCAACCTGGTCCGCGAGCTCCAGCACACGATTGTTCCCGTGCTCATGCCGGGAGCCGCACTGATCTTCGCGTTCATCCTCTGGGGACGTGACCTGGGTACCGCAATCGTCTTTGGCTTCTTCCTTGCGGCCATGCTCTTCGTGTCTGGAACCAAGGCTCGGTATTTCTTCGTCGCCGGCGCCACCGGCGTTGTCGGCGCCGTGATCCTCGCGCTGATGAGCCCCAACCGCACCGTCCGCATCCAGGCCTGGCTAGGGCTCAATGACGCCTGCAGCCTGCCGCAGGATTTCTGTTATCAGTCCGAGCAGGGCCTCTACGCCCTGGCCTCTGGCGGTTTCTGGGGCGTGGGCCTCGGACAGTCGCGGCAGAAGTGGAACTACATCCCTGAGGCGGAGAACGACTTCATCTTCACGATTCTGGGTGAGGAGCTGGGACTGCTCGGCGCGCTCACCGTGCTCCTGCTCTTCGCGACACTTGCCCTGGGCATGTTCCGGGTAGCCTCCCGGTCGGAGGAGACATGGGTCAAGATCACCACTGTGGGCATCATGGCCTGGGTGATCGGCCAGACCTTCATCAACCTCGCCATGGTGACCGGCCTGCTGCCAGTGATCGGCGTGCCGCTGCCGTTCATCTCCTATGGTGGGTCAGCGCTGACTGCCACGCTCATGGCAGTGGGAGTCGTGATGAATTTTGCGCAGTCCCAGCGAGTCGACGCTCGCAAAGCGCTGCACAGCGCGAAACCAGGTCGCGCAGCCGCGGCCAAGCGAAAGAAGAACGCCAGGGTGAACTCGGACAAGAAACCTGCAACAGTATGAACAGCGCAGGTCCGCTGTTGAGATCGCGCTGTTGAGATCCCTAAGCTTCAGGAATATGAGGAACAGATGAGCACACCCTCCGTGGTCCTTGCAGGTGGCGGCACTGCCGGCCACGTCAGCCCGCTGCTGGCAGTGGCGCGCGCCGTCGAACGGCTCGTTCCTGAGGCTCGTCAGACCGTCATCGGCACGGCGGCCGGGCTTGAGACCCGCCTGGTGCCCGAGGCCGGTTTCACGCTCAAGACCATCGAGAAGGTTCCCATGCCCAGGCGTCCCACCCGGGACCTGCTGCGCTTCCCCTCACGTTTCGGTCAGGCTGTGCGCGATGCCGCCGAGATCCTGCGCGCTGAGCAGGCGGATGTGGTCATGGGGGTCGGCGGATACGTCTGCACTCCCGTCTACGTGGCGGCCCGACGGCTTGGTATCCCGGTGGTCATCCATGAGGCCAACGCGCGCCCCGGTCTTGCAAATAAACTCGGTCATCGCTTCGCAGCCTTCACCGGCGTCGCCTTTGAAGGCACCCCGCTCAAGGGCGCCAAGTGGGTAGGTATGCCGATGTCTCGGGAGATCTCTCAGCTTGACCGGGCCGATGCGCGTGCGCAGGCCCGCGAAACTCTGGGCTTGGACCCGGACCAGGTGACCCTGGTGGTCACGGGCGGGTCCTCAGGTGCGCTCTCACTGAACCGTGCCGTGGAAGCCGCGCTTCCGGATCTGCTCGGCACCGGTGCGCAGGTCCTGCACCTGACCGGACGCGATAAGGCCATCACCAATTCCACCGGATCGCTGCTTCAGACGCCGGGGTATCACCAGCGTGAGTACCTCGACGGGATGCAGCTGGCCTATGCCGCAGCCGACCTCATCATCGCCCGGTCAGGCGCGGCGACGGTGAGTGAGATCGCCGCCGTGGGACTTCCCTCGGTATTCGTCCCGCTTCCGGTAGGCAACGGTGAGCAGGAGCTCAACGCCCGCGAACTTGTGGCTGCCGGGGGAGCGCTTCTGGTCAAGGACGAGCACTTCAACAAGGCCTGGATCCGGCGCAATATCCTGCCGCTGCTGGAGAACCCGCGCCTGCTCAAGACCATGGAAGAACAATCAGCCTCGCGCGGGATCACCGATGCAGATGAGCGTATGGCGCATGCCGCCCTTGCTGCCGCTGGTCACGAGCTGAAGAAGTCCGAGAAGAAGAAGTGAATCCCCAGTCCCAGATGAGTCCCCACATCCCGGCCAGCGAGATGGCGGCTCCCACTGAATCCTCTAAAAGCCTCGGGCATGTGCACTTTCTCGGCATGGGCGGCGTGGGCGTCTCCGCCGTGGCGCGTCTGATGGCTGCCGATGGCGTGTCCATCTCTGGAACCGATGCCAAAGAGCTGCCCGTGCTTGAAGAGTTCCGGCATGCCGGCGCCATCGTGACGATCGGCTACCAGGCGCAGAACCTCGCGGAGATCGAGGCGCACACCGGGCGCAGCATCACCACAGTGATCGCCTCATCCATCGCCGCAGCCGGCAACCCAGAGTTCGACGAGGCCGTGCGCCGCGGAATCTCGATCATGCACCGCTCTGAGGGTCTGGCCGCGCTCATGCGCACGCGCAGGTCAGTGGCCGTGGCGGGCACTCATGGCAAGACCACCACCTCATCCATGGCCACAGTGCTGCTGGAGCAGGCGGGCTTGTCTCCGACCTTCGCCGTGGGTGCCAATGTGGCGGGGCTCGGTGTCAATGCTGCCGCAGGGACGGGGGAATGGTTCATCGCGGAGGCTGATGAGTCCGATGGCTCGCTGCTGAACTATGCCCCTGAGGTCGGGGTCATCACCAATGTGGAACCCGACCACCTGGATCACTATGGGACCGCAGAAGCGGTGGAGCAGGTGTTCTACGACTTCACCACGCGCATCACCGACGGTGGCCACCTGGTGCTCTGCCGGGACGACGCCGGAGCCGAGACGCTCCTGCAGAAGGTCCGGGAACCGCTGGCTGCCCGTGGCGTCACCATCACCACATACGGCTCCCACGCCGAGGCCGATCTTCGGCTGGAACACACCGCTGACTCCGAGACCAGCGTGAGCGAGGGCGGCGCCTCGGTCCCGCTCCGGCTGCAGGTGCCCGGACTGCACAATCAGCTCAACGCGCTTGCCGCCATCGCGGTGGGCCAACGCACTGGGCTGACGCTGAGGGAGTGCGCCGAGGCCATCTCTGAGTTCCAGGGCACCTCGCGCCGTTTCGAGTTCCGTGGCGATGTCGACGGGGTCCGGGTCTATGACGACTACGCGCACCACCCCACGGAAGTCTCGGCCGTGCTCCAGGCGGCGCGTTCCACGCTGGGTAAGCGTCCTGGCCGGGTCCACGCCATCTTCCAGCCGCATCTATTCAGCCGTACGGCAGCCTTCGCCAGCGAATTCGGGAGGGCGCTCGAGGCAGCGGACACTGTGACAGTCCTCGAGATCTATCCAGCACGGGAGGAGCCCATCGCCGGTGTCACCGCCGAGCTGCTGGGCCATCCCGTGCTCACCGCCGCAGAGGCAGTGCACGCCGTCAGCTCCGCCGCTTCCCCCGGTGACATCATCATGACCCTGGGAGCAGGCGACGTCACCTTCCTCGGTGCCGAGATCCTGACCGCCCTCCGAGCTCGCCGATGAAGCTGCGGCGCCGTCGTAACATCCCAGCTGAGCAGTCCAAGGCGGCTGCGGAAGATGAGGTCTTCGAAGACCACGGGTCTGACGAGGATGCCGAAAGGCCACTTGATTTCCCAGAGCCGGCCTCGGTCTCAAGCCGACGACGCCGCCGCCGCGGGGCGCTGCTGGGGCTCATCAGCCTGGCGGTGCTCCTGGGAATCGTCGCGACGCTGTATTTCTCCCCGTTGCTCGTGGTGCGCACCATCGCTGTTGAAGATCACGATCTGCTCACCGATGAGCGTGCGCAGGAGCTTCTGGAACCGCTGCGCGGCACCCCTCTGGCTCAGGTGAGCCAGGCAGATGTGGCAGGTCTGCTGGAGAGCGAGAATGCTGTTGCTGATGTCTTGGTGGCGACGGAACTCCCGGAGAGCCTGGCGATCACTGTGATCGAGCATCCTCCGGTGGCTGAGGTGCACAACGGCGAGGAGATCGATTTCTACAGCCAGGAGGGCGAAGTCATCCGCACCTTCGAGGACTGGGAGAGAAGCGATGCTCAGGGGTACGCCACCCCTGAGATCTCCGCCGAGGCGGCCTTGCAGAACGAGTCGGTGTTCAAGACGATCGTCTCGGTCCTGGGACAGCTGCCCGAGGGGGCGCGGGAATCCATGGAATCGGCAACGGCAGAGTCCCGCGACTCCGTGCAGCTTCAGCTCGAAGACGGCCGGACAGTGGTCTGGGGAAGCGATGACCGCGGTGCGGAGAAAGCAAATGTCCTGGAAGCCATTCTGGCCTCCGATGCTGGGGACTTCGAGGAGGTCGATGTCCTCGACATCTCGACTCCGAGCGCGCCGGTGACGCGGTAGCCGCACCTGACGCGTAGGGTGAACAGAACGAACGAACCCGAGTCCGAGGACTTCTCACCGAGTTCCTCTAAGGTTCAAGTAAAGCTTGAACCTTGCTGTGGGTTCGCAGGCAACAGAAGAATGTCTTAGGTACGGGGGCTTCCGTCTGCTTGAAGAGCCGCTGCGACGTTTCGAGTGACCACCCATGATTGGACCGATGTACCCGCGAATGACATCGGCACTTTCAGGTCACCTGCAACGGGTGAAGACAGTGAGGAGTCGCGCTGCGGCTTCTAGGGCGACGGGGGCCTCCGTATATCTGAGACCAGAGACGAGCAAGGGACACACAACGTGGCATCACCGAACAACTACCTGGCCGTGATCAAGGTCGTCGGCATCGGTGGTGGCGGCGTCAACGCCGTCAACCGCATGATCGATGTCGGTCTGCGTGGCGTTGAATTCATCGCCATCAACACTGACGCTCAGGCGCTGCTTATGAGCGACGCCGACGTGAAGCTCGACGTTGGGCGTGAACTGACCCGTGGACTGGGAGCCGGTGCCAACCCGGAGGTGGGCCGCCAGGCCGCAGAGGATCACTCCGAGGAGATCGAAGAGGTCATCCGTGGCGCGGATATGGTCTTCGTGACCGCAGGCGAAGGTGGTGGCACCGGAACCGGTGGAGCCCCCGTGGTCGCCAGGATCGCCCGCTCACTGGGTGCGTTGACCATCGGTGTGGTCACCCGGCCGTTCACCTTCGAGGGACGTCGGCGCGCCGGCTCAGCCGAAGAGGGCATCGAACAGCTGCGCGACGAGGTCGACACGCTCATCGTGATCCCCAACGACCGTCTGCTCTCCATCTCGGACAAGAACGTCTCCGTCCTCGACGCCTTCCGCTCAGCGGACCAGGTTCTCCTCTCCGGCGTCCAGGGCATCACCGATCTGATCACCACTCCAGGTCTGATCAACCTTGACTTTGCAGACGTGAAGTCCGTGATGCAGGGTGCCGGTTCTGCGCTCATGGGCATCGGCTCCGCCAATGGTGAGGACCGTGCCGTGAAGGCTGCGGAGCTCGCCATCGCCTCGCCGCTGCTCGAGGCCTCGATCGACGGTGCCCACGGCGTCCTGCTCTCCATTCAGGGTGGCTCGGATCTCGGACTCTTCGAGATCAATGAGGCTGCCCGACTGGTGCAGGAGGTGGCGCACCCCGAGGCCAATATCATCTTCGGTGCCGTCATCGATGACGCGCTCGGCGATGAAGCTCGGGTCACAGTCATCGCGGCCGGCTTCGATCAGGTGGACGCCACTTCACGTCCGGCTCAGCCGCTGCAGAACCAGGCGCCTGCACTCAGCGTCGGTTCCGCAGCGCCCGCTGCACGGACTGCGCCTCCGGTTCCAGGCACTGTGCCTGGCACTGTCCCGATCGGCGGAGCAGGCGCTGCTCAGAACGCCGGCTCCCAGGACACGGCGCCTCAGCAGCGCGTCGATCCCTCGCGTCGTCGTCATGAGAACGAGGAGCAGCAGGACATTCCGGACATCGTCGAATCGGATTACACCGGGGGTCGCAACGATGAACTCGATGTCCCCGATTTCCTGAAGTGACCTCGATCCCCGCTGAAGTGGGGACTGAATCACCCTTCTGGTGGCGCAGCACCCTGGATGACGGAGTCCACCTCGGGTTCTCCTCCATCGCGGCCGGGAACCTGGCTCGACACGTCGGGCCCCAGACAGACGTGGCGGTTCACCGCACGCGACTCCAGGAGGCGATGGGGATCCCTGAGGGATCCCTTCGCTTCCTGGACCAGGTGCATTCGGCGGATGTCATTGACGCCGGTGTCGCGGACTCCACCGCCCGTCACGCCCCGGCGAAGCAGGAACAGGTACTCACCGGTGACGCCTGGGTCTGCGCAGACGGGTCTGTGCCTCTGGCGATCATGGTCGCCGACTGCCTGCCGGTGCTGCTGGTGGGTCGTCGCACCGATCCGCAGGCCGCCCCGGTCACGGCGGCGGCCCACGCAGGACGACCTGGGCTGCTCTCAGGAATCCTGGAGAACACGATCGCGGCGATGCGAGAGCACGGGGCCAGCACCATTGACGCCTGGATCGGACCAGGCGCCTGCGGAGAATGCTACGAGATCCCTGAGGCGATGGTGGCGGAGGTCTCAAGAGAACGACCCAGCATCGCCTCGAGAACGCGCTGGGGAACCAGCGCGCTTGACCTTCGGGCCGAGGCCGAGGCCGTCCTCGCCGCCGACAACGTCGCCGTGGCTGAGCTCTCGGGCTGCACGCTTGAGGACCACTCGCTCTACTCCCACCGCAGGGCGCCGGGTGAAGGGCGCTTTGCCGGGCTGATCTGGACGACTCCGCCGCAGCACCAGACTCGGTAGGCTTCACCCGTGGTCAATCATTCCCCCCGCCAAGCCCTCCAGTCTGCAGCCGCAGAGCTCTCCAGAACCGGTGAGGACCCACGAAGCCAGGAGCTGGCCGAGAATCTCGCAGCGGTCCATGCGCGCATCGACCGGGCTATGGAGCTCGCGCAGCGCAGCGACCGTCCGAGTCTTATCGTGGTCACGAAGTTCTTCCCCGCCCAGGACGTTGCCCGCCTCTACCGGCTCGGGGTCCGCGATGTGGGAGAGAATCGCGATCAAGAGGCAGCTGCGAAGGCTGCGGAGGTGCGCGAGCTTCTCAGCCACGACCTCGTGGGGGAGCCCGACAGTGACGACCACTCGCGCGAGCCTCGCAGTGACGACCCCTCGCGCGAGCCTCGCGACGCCGAGCAGGACCTCCACTGGCACTTCATCGGTCAGCTGCAGTCGAATAAGGCGCGCTCCGTGATCGACTATGCGGATCACCTGCACTCGGTGGACCGCATGTCGCTGGTGAAGGCACTGATCAAGGTCTCCACCCAGGACACTGCGGCAGAGGAGACGCAGGCTCCGCTGCGCTGCCTGATCCAGGTGGATCTGCGAGAGCCCATGCCCGAGGACGGCAGGGGAGGAGCTTCTCCTGCCCAGATCCCAGCACTGGCGGCCGCCATCGACTCCGCGCCCGGGCTCAGCTTGAGCGGACTGATGGCCGTGGCGCCGCTCGGGGAGCCCGCAGCGCCTGCCTTCAATCGCCTCCAGCTGCTGAGCGCCGAGCTGCGTGAATCCTATCCGCAGGCCAGCATGGTCTCAGCCGGCATGAGCGGAGATCTTGAGGAAGGTGTCGCAAGCGGTGCGACACACCTGCGGGTTGGCCGAGATGTCCTCGGTGAGCGTCCGCTTCAGCGATAGTCTCGGAATCGCGCAGTGACAACTCAAACTTCCCCTCAGGAGAATCGCCATGGCCGGTGCCTTCAAGAAGACCATGATCTACCTCGGCCTCGCCGATGGAGACGACTACAGCGAGGAGAGCTTCTCCAAGGAGCCCTCCGCCACGACTCAGAGCACTCAGGGCTCGGCCTCGGACTCGGCTCCCATCAGCCGCAGCAGCACGGCGACCTCGCTCCGCGAGACCCCCGGTCCGACCAGTGCGGTCAGCACAAGTTCCAGCCGTGGGAGCGAAGTAGTCTCCCTCGGCATCGGCACCGACCATGCCGAGGGCAACTCACAGACAGGTCAGTACAACAGCTCGAACCTGGCTGTGGATCCGGACTACCGTGCTCCTGTGACACCGATCAAGCGAGCCCCCTCTTCCCGGGATGAAAGTTCACCGATGCGAAAAATCACCACTGTCCACCCGCGGTCCTATAACGACGCAAAGGTCATCGGGGAGTCCTTCCGGGACAATATCCCTGTGATCATGAACGTCACCGATATGGGCGAAGCAGAAGCCAAGCGACTGGTGGACTTCTCCGCCGGACTCGTCTTCGGCGTCGGCGGTTCCATCGAGCGTGTGACCAATAAGGTGTTCCTGCTGACGCCCAAGAACATCGAGGTGCTGGCAGAGGAACGCGCGGCAGTAGAGACCCCCTCCTCTGCTCAGTTCTTCAACCAGAGCTAAACCAAGTAATCTCTTTAGCTGTGGATCTCTTAACCGCGCCCCTATACCTGCTGCTGACCATCTACCAGTTTGCCCTGGTGGTCCGCATCATCTTCGACCTCACCCAGCAGTACGCCCGCAGCTGGCGACCCAAGGGCTTCGCCCTGATGCTCGCCGTCGGCGTCTACGGTGTCACCGACCCGCCGATCCGCTGGATCCAGCGCAAGGTGCCGCCGCTGAACCTTGGTGGCGTGTCACTCGACATGGGCTTCCTGCTGGTCTTCCTGGTCGTCGTGATCGCGAAGACGGTCCTGCGCGGTTTCGCCTGATCGACCATTACCTCCTGAAGGGTTCAGCGCTGCGCCGAGCTGAGAACCCGTGCGCCTGAAAGCCGCACTTGAAGGTTGAACTCGAAGGCTAGGAATTCCCATGGGTATCCTGAACGATGACCCAAGAACTAGCTTCACAGCTTCCCCAGCCACTTGATGAGGTGACACCGCATGGCCCTGACTCCTGATGATCTCCTGAACAAGGAATTCCCCGAGACCAAGTTCCGTCCCGGTTACGACAAGGACGAGGTCGATGACTTCCTTGATGAGGTCGTCGTCGAATGGCGACGACTGACGCAGGAGAACGAGGACCTCACCGCTAAGGTCGCCGCTCTCGAGGAACAGCTCGAGGAGAACCCCGCAAACCTGGAGCCCGACGAGCTCAAGGATGCAGGTCTCTCCGGATACGCGGGGACCAGCGCGACGATGACTGGTTCCATCGACCGGGTCAGCGAGGATCAGGAACTCAAGGCCGATCCGTCACTGACCGCGCATCCTGAGTATGAACTTGGCACACGGCCCGCGCAGCAGCGCCCCGAGCCGGCTGAGAGCACGGACCACGCAGCATCGGCCACCGGCGTTCTCGCCATGGCGCAGAAGCTTCACGATCAGTACGTCTCCGAAGGTGAGCAGACCCGCGCGGCATATATCGCCGAAGGTGAGTCCAAGCGCGCGGAGTTCATCGCCGAGGGCGAGCAGACCCGCGAGGCCTACATCGCCGAGGGTGAGAGCACCCGCGCCGCGTACATCGCCGAGGGTGAATCCCGTCGCGACGAGCTGCTCAGCGCTGCCGAGGCCAACCACGCTCAGCTGCTGGCTGAGGCCGAGCGCCGCCGCAACGAGATCGTGACCGAGGCCGAGACACGCGCCGAGAACATGATCGAAGAGGCTGAGCTCACCTCCACGCGGACGCTGAATGCACTTGAACGCAAGAAGGCCGACCTTGAGTCAAAGGTGGGCGAGCTCACCAGTTTCGAACGCGATTACCGCGCCCGGCTCAAGGACTACATCGAGGCGCAGCTTGCCGACCTCAACAGCCGAGGATCAATCGAGAAGGAAGCTACCGGGAACTGATCCTTCACACTCCCACCGGGGGAGAGCGGCACAGACCTGGGCTGTAGAATTCAACAGTGTCTGAACAGCCTGCCCCCGATCATCAGCGGTCCACGCGAACCCCCTCCCGCCGCACTGCGCTTCTCCTGGCAGCGGCCCTGGCGGTGTTCGCCTGGGCCGCTGATCAGTTAACAAAGATATGGGTCGAATCCACGATGACCCTCGGTGAGCAGACCGAAGTCCTGCCCCCGGTGCTGTACTGGCGCTACCACCTCAATCCCGGGGCGGCGTTCTCCATGGGCACCGACTACACCTGGATCTTCACGCTCATCATGATCCTGGTGCTGGGCTACGTGATCCTCCAGAGCCGCGCACTGGGAGGTTCATGGCTCTGGGCTCTCGGCCTGGGAGGTCTGGCAGGCGGTGTCGCCGGAAATCTCACCGACAGGATCTTCCGAGATCCCTCCCTCAACGGAGAAGGCCTGCGCACCTTCGGGCAGGGACATGTGGTGGACTTCATCGCGGTTCCCAACTTCGCGATCTTCAATATCGCCGACTCGTTCATCGTGTGCTCCATCATTGCCATCTGCGTGATGATGCTCTTCGGGCTCAACCTCGATGGCACCCGCGAACAGTCAGCCAAGCACAGCAAGGCCAAGGGGAACCACGCGTGAGTCATACGGACGTCGAAGTACCAGTTGAGCTGGACGGAGGCCGAGCTGATGCTGTCCTCGCGACCCTGTTCGAGATTCCGCGCACCGAATCAACGCAGTGGCTGCAGGCAGGACTCGTGACCTGGGCCCAGGATCGGACTCAGGGTCGATCCGCGGGCCGAGCCGTGAAGAAGTCAGAGCGGCTGCAGGCAGGGGCCCAGCTCGCTGTCGCAGTCCCGGAGCGCCGAGATCCATTGGAGGTGAGGATAGAAGCCGTGGAAGATATGACCTTGTTGCACCAGGACTCAGAGTTCGTGGTGGTGGACAAACCAGTGGGAGTAGCCGCGCACCCCTCACCAGGATGGACCGGTCCCACAGTCATCGGAGGCCTGCTGGCTGCAGGGGTGGAGATTGCCACCTCGGGGTCACAGGAACGCCGCGGCATCGTCCACAGACTCGATGTGGGCACCTCCGGAGTCATGGTCGTGGCGAAGACTGAGCGTGCTTACTCAGTGCTCAAGGATGCTTTCCGCCAGCGCACCACGCATAAGAGCTACCATGCGCTCGTGCAGGGGCTTCCCGATCCGGTCGACGGGACAGTGGACGCACCTATCGGGCGTCACCCGGGGCATGACTGGCGCTTCGCTGTGATCGAAGGCGGACGCGAATCCCGCACGCACTACCGGCTGCTCGAGGCCTACGGCCGCGCCAGCCTGATGGATGTCACCTTGGAGACCGGCCGCACCCATCAGATCCGAGTCCACTTCTCGGCGCTGGGTCACCCCTGCGCCGGTGACCTCACCTACGGAGCCGACCCGCATCTTGCGGCAGAACTGGGGCTGACCCGGCAGTGGCTGCATGCAGTGGAGCTCGGCTTCTATCACCCCGGCGACGGCGAGTGGGTCAGCTTCCGTTCGGACTACCCCGCTGATCTGGCCCAGGCCCTGAGAATCTTGGAGAACGGCTGACCATGGCATCTACCGGCGACTTTGTTCACCTGCATAACCACACCGAGTACTCGATGCTTGATGGAGCGGCGAAGATCGGTGAGCTCTTCGAGCAGACTCAGAAGCTCGGCATGCCCGCCGTGGCCACCACGGATCACGGGTTTCTCTTCGGCGCCTATGAATTCTGGAAGACCGCCCAGAACTACGATGTGAAGCCCATCATCGGCCTGGAGGCATACCTGTCTCCGGGTACCCACCGTTCTGATCGCACCCGCGTGAAGTGGGGAGACGGCGTCGTGGGAGAGAAGGACGTCTCGGGCGGCGGCGCATACACCCATATGACCATGTGGGCCGAGAACACCACGGGCATGCACAACCTCTTCCGGATGGGCTCGCTGGCGTCGTTGGAAGGCTATTTCTATAAGCCACGCATGGACCGTGATCTGCTGCAGACCTACGGCAAGGGCATCATCGCCACGACCGGCTGCCCCTCGGGCGAGATCCAGACGCGACTTCACCTCGGCCAGTATGAAGAGGCCAAGAAGGCGGCGGGGGAGTACCAGGACCTCTTCGGAAGAGAGAACTTCTACTGCGAGCTGATGGATCATGGGCTCGACATCGAGCGCAAGGTCAAACAAGACCTGATCAAGCTGGCGCGTGAGCTGAACATGCCGATGGTCGCCACCAATGACCTGCACTACACCCACCAGCACGACCACAAGGCCCATGGGGCGCTGCTGTGCGTCCAGTCCAACTCCACGCTGGATGACCCGAACCGCTTCAAATTCGGCTCCGAGGAGTTCTACCTCAAATCCGCAGCCGAGATGCGCGAGCTCTTCCGCGACTTCCCCGACGCCTGTGACAACACCCTGGCCATCGCGGAGCGCTGCCAGGTCGAGTTCAATGAGTCGGCCTCCTATATGCCCCGATTCCCTGTTCCGGATGGTGAGTCCGAGGAGACCTGGTTCATCCAGGAGGTCGAGAAGGGCCTGCACTACAGGTTCCCGTCCGGAATCCCTGATGAGGTCCGCAAGCAGGCTGAATATGAGATCGGCGTCATCACCCAGATGGGCTTCCCCGGCTACTTCCTGGTCGTGGCCGACTTCATCACCTGGGCCAAGGAACAGGGCATCCGGGTGGGTCCCGGCCGCGGCTCGGGCCCCGGCTCCATGGTCGCCTTCGCGATGCGCATCACTGACCTCAACCCGCTCCAGCACGGCCTGATCTTCGAGCGCTTTCTCAACCCCGACCGCGTGTCCATGCCCGACTTCGACGTGGACTTCGATGACCGTCGCCGCTCCGAGGTCATCCAGTACGTGGTCAACAAATACGGCGACGAGCGGGTCGCCATGATCGTCACCTACGGCACGATCAAGTCCAAGCAGGCGCTGAAGGACTCCGCCCGCGTCATGGGGGAGCCCTTCGCCACCGGCGACCAGCTCACCAAGAAGATGCCGCCCGACGCAATGGGCAAGCCGATGCCGCTGGGGGACATCTACGACAAGAAGTCTTCCCGGTACTCTGAGGCCGCCGAGATGCGCGAGTTCGTCGACGCCGACCCGCGAATGACCGAGATCTTCAACCTCGCCTCCGGCCTGGAGGGGCTCAAGCGGCAGTGGGGCGTGCACGCGGCGGGCGTCATCATGTCCAGCGACCCGCTGATCGACATCATCCCGATCATGAAGCGCGAGCAGGACGGCGCGATCATCACGCAGTTCGACTACCCGATCTGCGAAAACCTGGGCCTGATCAAGATGGACTTCCTGGGTCTGCGCAACCTCACGATCATCTCCGACTGCCTGGAGAACATCGAGCTCAACAAGGGCATCACTATTGACCTGGAGAACCTCGAGCTCACCGACCGGGCGGCCTATGACCTGCTGGCCCGCGGAGACACCCTGGGCGTCTTCCAGCTCGACGGCGGGGGCATGCGCTCCCTGCTTCGCCTGATGCGCCCCGATAACTTCGAGGACATCTCCGCGGCCCTGGCGCTCTACCGCCCGGGACCGATGGGCGCGAACTCGCATACCAACTATGCGCTGCGCAAGAACGGGCACCAGGAGGCCACTCCGATCCACCCGGAGCTGGAGGAGCCGCTGAGCGAGATCCTGGGCACCACCCATGGGCTGATCGTGTATCAGGAGCAGGTCATGGCAATCGCGCAGAAGGTCGCCGGGTACTCCCTGGGTCAGGCTGACATCCTGCGCCGTGCCATGGGTAAGAAGAAGAAGTCTGAGCTGGACAAGCAGTACGCGAACTTCTCCGGGGGCATGGAGGAACACGGGTATTCGGCGGCCGCTATCAAGGCGCTGTGGGACGTCCTGCTGCCCTTCTCCGACTACGCCTTCAACAAGGCGCATACCGCTGCCTACGGGCTCATCGCGTATTGGACCGCCTACCTCAAGGCCAACTATCCGGCGGAGTACCTCGCAGCCCTGCTCACCTCGGTGGGTGAGAACCGTGACAAGCTCGCGCTCTACCTCTCCGAATGTCGGCGTATGGGCGTCACGGTGACATCTCCGAGCATCAACGAGTCCGCGCTGACCTTCACCCCTGTCGGCGATGACAAGATTCGCTTCGGCATGGGAGCCGTGCGCAATGTGGGCTCGAATGTCGTCGCGGGAATGGTCTCGGCGCGCGAGGAGAAGGGTGCCTATGAGACCTTCGCAGACTTCCTCAAGAAGGTCCCGATGCAGGTGTGCAATAAGCGCACCATCGAGTCCCTCATCAAGGCCGGCGGCTTCGACGAGCTCGGCCATACCCGGCGAGCCCTGGTGACCATCCACGAGCAGGCCATCGATCAGGCGATCTCAGAGAAGAAGGGATCCCAGGCCTATGAGACCGACCTCTTCGGCAGCGCCGATATGGAGCTCGGTGACTCCCTCTCGGTCAGCGTCCCAGACCTTCCCGAGTGGGAGAAGATGGACAAGCTCTCCTTCGAACGTGAGATGCTCGGGCTCTACGTCTCAGACCACCCGCTTCAGGGACTGGAGCGAGTGCTCGCCCATCACGCGGATCGATCGATCTCATCGGTCATGGGGGAGGACGGGCCCGCCGACGGCGCCGGAATCACCATTGCGGGGATGATCACCTCGCTGCAGCGACGCGTGGCGAAGTCATCGGGAAATCCCTATGCCCGAGCCGAGATCGAGGATATGGCCGGGACTATCGAGGTCATGTTCTTCGGCAAGACCTATCAGGCCGTCTCGATGATCCTGGCCGAGGACCTCGTGGTCTCGGTGAAGGGTCAGATCGATCGGCGCGAGGACGGCAGCGTCACGCTCAAAGCCATGGATGTGGTGGTGCCGGAGATCAACGAGGACGGCAATGCCGGACCGGTGGTCGTCTCGGTGCCCTCACAGCGGGCCTCGGAGCGGCTGGTCACCGAACTGGGCCGGACGCTGCGGGCGCACCGCGGCACTAGCGACGTGCATGTGCGGCTGCTCTCGGGAGACCGGATCGAAGTGATGCGACTGGGTCATGAGTACCAGGTCAGTCCCTCGCCTGCGCTCTTCGGGGACCTCAAGGTGCTGTTGGGACCAGGCTGCCTGGAACTTTAGTCCACTACATCTTGTGGTCGATGATTTGAGGCGCACTATATGTGGTGGGTAGACTGATCCCATGTACTGCCCCTACTGCCGCCATGACTCCTCCCGAGTCGTCGATTCACGCATGTTGGACGATGGTTCGGGGATTCGCCGTCGTCGTCAGTGTCCGCAGTGTTCCAAGCGGTTCACGACCATGGAGACCACGAGTCTCAATGTGATCAAGCGATCGGGCGCGGCAGAGCCCTTTGACCGGTCCAAGGTCATCAACGGCGTCCGCAAGGCCTGTCAGGGTCGACCGGTCTCCAATGACGACTTAGCGGTGCTCGCCCAGGAGGTGGAGGAGTCCATCCGCGCTGCGGGCAACGCTGAGGTGGATGCTAACGACGTCGGCCTGGCGATACTGGGGCCGCTGCGGCGTCTGGACGTCGTGGCCTATATGCGATTTGCCTCGGTGTACCGCGGTTTCGATTCGCTCTCGGATTTCGAGAACGCGATTGCGGAGCTTCGCCGCGAAGAATTGCACGGACCTTCAAGTTCAGGTGCAACCGTGGTGCAGCCGAGATTCGGATTCCGCTAGGCTTAGGTCTACCGGCGGTGCTCTCTTCTGGGGAAGGTTGAGAGCCCCGCCGGTTTTCTTTTGCCCTCGCGATTGCATCGCCAGGGCGAAGCAGACTTCTCCCGGATGCACTGATGGTCCGGAGAGAACCCCCTGAGTTTCTCTCCGGACCACCTGCGCCTCCGTTGAGGCTCTTCTATTACACGCCCTCGACATGTGCTAAACCTGCAGATGACCTGGATCCTGGTAGTAAGCCCCTGGAAACCCAGTAGAAGATACGGGGGTATAGTTCCCGGCATCAGATTCATCGACCAAGGAGCAACTGGTGCACCGCAGTGACCCTTTCGTGGGCAGACGCGAGGAGATCGCGCTGATCCAACGAGCGGCGGAGCGGGCGCGCAGCGGAAAAGCCCAATTCGTGGTCATCGAGGGCTTCACCGGTTCAGGCAAGACCCGGCTGCTGCACCAGGCGATGGAGCAGTATCCAGACTGGAATGAGCGGACGATCCTGCTCGATGAGACCTTCGCAGACGAGCCGGGTTCCGCCGTCCGCCACCTACTCGGCGTAGAGCTTTCCGAGGGCATGGAGTTCGAGGAGCTGCTCGGGACAAGTTTCGACGCCGCACAGTCCCTGCAGCGTCCCTATCTGATGAGCGTCAAGAACCTCCACCTGGTGGACGAGGTCTCTGCGGACGCACTATGGCGGGCGCTGAGCATCTTCCAGAACGGTCCGGTACTGGTGGTTCTCAGCACTCAGGGATCTGTCCGCCCCGAGGTGCAGCGCCTGATCCGTCTCGCCCAGGCCAGTCCGCGCGGCACATATATCTCGCTGCCGCCGCTGGCCCCACGTGAGGTCGGTGAACTTCTGGAAGCGTACTCAGGACTGCCCATCTCCGATGGGGTCTCGGCACGGGTCATGGAAGAGACCGATGGCCACCCCGCACTCGTCGAACAGGTGGGACAGTGGCTGCGCCGAGTGCCGGTGGGCTCACGCAGCATCGAACAAGCCTTGGCCGCCACGGTCAAGGCAGCGGACTACAGCGGGATGCACCGTGACGTGATGACACAGATGAACCTGCTTCAAGCCCATGATCGGCGGGCCATCAGGCTCTTGGCCGCCTCGGATGCCGCACTCACCAGGACCCAGATCGAAACAGCGCTGCAGACTGCAGTCGATCCGGCGGCGCTGCTGAGCACCTCCCTGGTCAGCTGGGAGGAGATGACCGGTCGATACGCGGTGAGCCGCAGGTCACTGAGTCGCGCAGTCCTCAGCGGCACCTCAGAGGTGGAACGCGCGGCTCTGCTCATGGACGCCTCTGGGGTCCTCGAGGGTGAAGCCTCGGTGAGACATCTCGCGGAGGCGATCCGGCTCGATCCATCGCTCGGCGATCGCGCAGAGGTCGCTGCTCAGCTGCACAGCCACGCCCGGCATGCCGCCAAGCGTCACGACTTCAAAGAAGCCTTCGACCACCTCATGGCAGCAGTTTCCATGGATCTCGGCGATGTCGATTCGCTCTGCCTGTTGGCCGGACTGGCGGTGCGCACCGACCGGATCAACGTCCTCCAGGGTCTGGAGGACTCCATGCGAGCGATGCCGGATTCAACCTGCCGCTCTGGAGTGCTGGCACTCCTGCGGCTCGAGCAGTCTGATACCGAGGGCGCGCTGTTTGAACTGGAGTCCCATCACCCGGATCAAGATCCGGGACTGCCGATCTACGCAGAGGCAGTGATCGAGGTCAGCGCCAGGCTGCTCTCAGAATCTCTGCGCAGCCGGGGTGCCGCATTGGCGAATGAGGTGTCACTCGGTCTTTCGGCGGTTCTCGCCGATCCGGACGGACTAGACGTGGTGGGGCATATCTGGGACCGGGGCTATCTGTTGGGAATGCAGACGCTGAACACGCTCTGGCTCCAGCTCTCCGCCGAGGAGCCGGGCAATATCGAAGGGATGATCCAGCACGTCTCTAGACGTCTTGAGGACCTCCAAGGTGAACCCGGGGTGGAACGTTTCGAAGGAAACCTCTACGCAGTGCGTGGCGCCTTGCTGCGACAGGCAGGTGAGATGAGTCGGGCGTACCGGGATCTCTCCTTTGCCTCGGCGCAAGACGGTTCCAATAGCTATGTCATGTATGCGCGCACGCAGCTGGCGCTGTTGCTCTTCAGCTCCGCCTACTGGGATGAAGCCGAGCGGATGGCTGAGCGCGCCGCGGGGGAGGCCCTGGGACGGCGGGAGGACGCAGTCTCCCATGTGGCCTATGCGGTCTCGCTCATCGTTCCGGCAGCGCGTGGCCAGGTTCAGAAGGTGCGGGATCGGCTCGAGCGCCTGGGGGAGAGCGCCCTCGCGCGGGGACCGCTGGCATCTGGGACCATCGACTGGGTCGAGGCCAGCCTGGCTGCCTCTCAGGGTGATTTCCGCGGGGTAGCACGCAATCTGCTGAGCATGCGCGATGACAGCAGCGCCTGGTGGGCGATGGAGCCCCAGGCGATGAGCATGCTGGCCCGGGCGCTTCATATCAGCGGGTGGTCCGCCATGCTGCCTGCACTGCTCCGAAGCGCGGAGGGGGATCATCCGGTGCTTGACTATCAGCAGCAGCTGACCACCCCGTATCTCAAGGGATTTGAGCGGTGGGCGGCTGGATCCCCACAGGAAGCGATGGAGTGCTTCCTGGAAGTCCTGCGCGGATACGACCAGAGCGACACTATTCGGCCCACGCAACCACCAGGTGAGGGTGGAGGTTTCAGGATCTTTCGCGCGATGCTCGGCCTCGATCTCGCCACCCTGGTCTCCAGTCACCCTGAGGAGCTCGCTCGCTACCGCTCTACCGCCCTGGAGCTCGCAGTATGGGCCGCCTCGGTCCTGCATGCCTGTGAGGCAACGGCCCATCTTGATCGGGCCAATCACCTCATGGAGTCGCTTCGTCCCAGGATCATGAGCCGGTCCAGCATTGCGAAGACACCCTCGCTCGCGGGCTGGCCTTGGAATTCCGTGAATGGGGCGCAGACCCAAGCCGTGGAGTCCGTGCCCGCGTCAGCAGATCCGAGGATCGCGTTGACCCCGGCGGCGGAGGCGGCACTGGCAGGGCTGTCCCGGCGTGAACGTCAGGTCTCGCTGCTGGTATCGCAGGGCAGCACGAACCGGGAGGTCGCAGAACAGCTTGTGCTCTCGGTACGAACCGTCGAATATCACGTGGCGAACACGATGGCGAAACTGCAGCTGCACTCGCGTCGCGAGCTCCGGCGACTCCTGCGCGGCAGCTAGTGGTCCACTGTGTGCGGGTGCTCAGCGTGCGGCGAGGGTCCGCAGCTGCGCGATCGCCGCAGCGGGATCCTGCGCCGAGTACACGGCCGAACCTGCCACGAAGGTGTCCGCCCCCGCCTCAGCAGCGCGCTCGATGGTCTCGGCGCTGATTCCGCCGTCTACCTGAAGAGCGATCTGACCACCGAGGTCATCGACTGCGGCACGGGCCCGGCGAATCTTCGGCAGGATCAGATCCAAGAAGCTCTGACCGCCGAACCCGGGCTCCACGGTCATCAGCAGAAGCATGTCCAGCTCGCCGAGCATGTCCAGATAGGGTTCGATCGGACTCGCAGGCTTGAGTGCCATGGCCGATTTCGCGCCCTGACTCCGCAGCTCGCGGGCCAGACGAACGGGCGCCCGGGCGGCTTCGGCGTGGAAGGTCACGGACTCGCAGCCCAGCTCCGCATACTGCGGGGCCCAGACATCTGGCGCCTCGATCATGAGATGGATGTCCATGGGCAGCTTCGTGGCAGCTCGCAGGGATTTCACCACCGGCAGGCCGATGGTCAGATTCGGCACGAAGTGATTGTCCATCACGTCCACATGCACGGCATCGGCCGTGCTGATGCGGCCCAGTTCGCGCTCAAGGTTCGCGAAATCGGCGTTGAGGATGCTGGGGTGGATGCAGGCTCGGGTCACCAGGCGATCCTACCGGCACACCAGGCTGCTAGAGCGGACGCTGCAGCAGCGCGAAGAACATGGCGTCGGTCCCGTGGACATGCGGCCAGAGCTGGACGCAGCGCGCAGCAGTCTCTGAGCCGGGCTGCACCGTGGTCTCGGCCAAGAGCTGCACACCGGGCTCCTTCGCGGCCGCACGCATCGACTCGTGGGCGTCGAGCAGCTTCAGCTCGGGGTGGCGGCGCAGCAGATCATCGATCTGGATGACCGTCTCGGCCATATGCGGGGAACAGGTCACATAGGCCAGCAGGCCACCCGGTGCCAACACCGTGACCGCTGAGTCCAGCAGCTCCAGCTGCAGTGCGGTGAGACCAGCGAGGTCCTTCGGCGTGCGGCGCCACCGGGATTCAGGCCGGCGGCGGAGCGAACCCAGTCCGGTGCAGGGGGCATCGATCAGGATCCGCTGAAAACCTTCTCCCTCGCTGGCCTCCGCGATGGTCCTGCCGTCTCCGGTTCGCACGCTCCAGGCCTGGGGGTCCACGGCCTCCATAGCGCTGCTCACCAGCTTCGCCCGGTGCGGTGCCGGCTCATTGGCCAGGAGCGTGATCCCACGCTGTGCAGCCAGTGCCGCCAGCAGTGCTGCCTTGCCGCCGGGTCCGGCACACAGATCAAGCCAGCGCTCGGTGACGCCCTCGCGGGCGGGCAGCTCCGCTGCGGCCAGGGCGCGAGCCACCCACTGCGAGCCGATGTCCTGCACGCGCAACTGGCCTTCACGAGCTCCGGGGAGCCGCGCGACATCTCCACCGCTGAAGATCGCCGCGCCGTCGATGACGGTGGAGAGGGTTGCCCCGGCCGCTTCGGCGCTGCGCAGCCGCTCGCCGTCTACCTCGGTGGTTCCCGGCAGCTCGATGAGGTGGACTTCGGGTGCAGCGTTATTCGCCTGCAGCAGCGCCCCAAGCTCCGATCCACGTCCATGGAGCCGCAATGACTGCTTCATCGCCCGTACCACCCAGGCTGGGTGAGCATGGGTCAGGCCCAGCGCGTCATCTCCGCTGAGCCCGCGCTGTGCCGAGAGATGCTCGGTCCACGCGCTGAGCGTCTTGGCGCTGACCTTGCGCAGCACCGCGTTGACCAGGCCGCTTGGTCCCGCGCCGATCTGGGCCCGCACCAAAGCCACGGTCTCGTCCACTGCAGCGTGGGTCTCCACCCGCATATTGAGCAGCTGGTGTGCCCCGAGCCGCAGCGCATCGAGGACCGGGGCATCGAGCTGTTCAAGTGGTCGGTCCACACAGGCGCTGAGGATCGCGTCATAGGTGCCCGTTCCGCGCAGCGTGCCGTAGGTCAGCTCGGTGGCGAAGCCGGCGTCGCGCTTGTCCAGCCGTGCCCGACGAATTTCGGCCGGGAGGGTCAGATTCGCGTAGGCATCATCCCGGCTGACCGCGCGCAGCACGGTGAAGGCCGTGAGTCGGGCCGGATCGGCGCGACGCTTTCGCTGTGCAGGAGCAGAGGCGCTGAATCCGCGCCCCTGGGTGCCGGCGGAGCCGCTGTTGCCGCCACGATTTCGTTCTCGCCCCTTCTCGTTTCTCCGGCTCGGCGGCTGGGAACTGTCTCGGCCGCTGTGGCTCATGGCTTCGTGTCTTTCGTTGGGAGGGAAGGGGATGAATTCTGGTCTGCATCTGCATCTGCGTCGGCGCTCTCGAGGGCGCCCAGTCGAACCTGGGACTGGAGGCCCCGAAACCAATCGCTGGCATTGATCATCTGCTTGCCCGCTGGCTGGACGCTGCTGAGCACCACAAAGCCACCGTCAGCCGCGCGGAAAGCGATCACCGGGGCGGCGCCTGCGGTCTCCGCGGGCAGCTGCAGGACGGTTCCGATCGGGACGTCGGTCTCCGGCCGCAACGACGTGCTTTCGGCCTCAGCTCGCGGCGTCACCTCGGGCCTCGGCTCGGCTGTATCCGATGCGGCAGGTCGGTAGATCCGAGCCACGCCGAGCTTGATCCGCTGCTCACCGTTGAGCGTCCACGCGCCAGGTTCTGGGATGGTGGCATTGATCCGGCTGATCAGCTCCGCCGCCGGACGCCGCGGATCGATAAACGCATCCTCGCGGGTGAGCTTGGGAGCGAAACTCGGCTCGCCCTCCTGCGCCTGGGGAACTGAGGCGCCGCTGAGCAGATCGGGCAGCAGTGCAGCGAGCAGCCGTGAGCCCAGCGCGGTGAGTTCCTCCAAGACCGTGCCAGAGGAGGTGGCCTCTCGGACCCGGTAACTCACAAGACCGTGGAGGGGCCCGGTGTCCATACCGCGCTCGAGCTGAAACACCGTGGCGGCGGTCTCGATCTCCCCGGCAAGCAGAGCATGCGGGACGGGGGCGGCGCCGCGGTAGGCGGGAAGCTTTGAGTAGTGGAGGTTGACCCATCCCCGCTTGGGCGCCTTCAGCGCTGGGCCTGGCAGCAGCGCGCCATAGGCGACGACGACGCCGAGCTCTGCGCCCACAGCCACGAGTTCGGCCGTGACCTCAGTGTCTACCCTGTTTGCTTTGATCACCGGGATGCCGTGTTCATCGGCCACCTGGGCCACGGGGGAGGGGGTGAGCCGGCGTCGTCGTCCGACCTCCGCGTCGGAACGAGTGAGCACCGCTGCGACCCTGGCTCCTGTCTTGAGCAGCTCTGCCAAGCAGGTGGCTGCGATCTCAGGCGTGCCGGCGAAGATGATGGGGCCCGCCTCGGGACCGAGGCTGGGAAGATCGGCACGCGTTGCCGCGAGGGTGGCTTCGGTGAAGTGCTGCATAGCGGTATCGGGGCCTTTCAGGAGGCGAAGAAGCTGCTGCCGGCATTGCTCGTCTTGCGCGTGCCCTGAGTCTGGTCGATGGCGAGACCGTACTGCTTTGAGCGCAGGGTCTGTGCGGCGGCGATCTTGTCAGCACCAGTGAGTCGGTCCACGAAGAGGCGCCCGTCCAGGTGGTCCACCTCATGCTGGAAACAGGCAGCGAGCAGACCCGTAGCTTCGATCTCCATGGGTGAACCCTCGGCGGAGATGCCGGTCAGCAGGACACGCTGTGACCTGAGCACAGGAGCGTAGATCTCGGCGACTGAGAGGCAGCCCTCACGCAGCAGGTTCTCCGCTTCCGCGGGGCCAGCCTCACGGGCGGTGAAGCTCTCAGGCCCGAGGAGCTGAAGTTCGGGGTTGATCACGGAGCCGCGCTCTCCACCCACGTCATAGGTGAAGATGCGCTGGCCCACGCCGATCTGCGGGGCTGCAAGCCCGATCCCCGCCACAGCGTCCATGGTCTCGAACATGTCCTCGATCAGTTCACGAGTTGCACGGTCCAGGGAGGCCACGGTGGCTGAGGGAGTGCGCAATACCGGGTCGCCGATCATGCGGATCTTCAGGACAGTCATAGGGGTCATTCTGTCATTGTTCAGCTCATCAGAGGTGTGGGCGGCTGCTGTCCGGGCGAGGCAACTGGCGGGGCGATGGGTCGCAGGGCGGTTCCCGCTGTGGCGGTGATCCGGCTGTGCTCCCAGACCTGCCGCAGCGCCCAGAACTTGTGCCAGTGCGATTTCAGGATCGCCGGATTAGCCTGTGCTGCGACGACCTCGGCCTCAGAGACCGCAACTGCCAGCAGCAGAGAGTCCTGACCGTAGGTCCAGGGCGCCCATTCTCCGGTGGTGGCATTCACGAGCAGCTCTTCTGCCTGCATGCCTGCCACGAGCTGCATCACCACTGAGTCGTTGAGCGGCTTGGATCGCCCCTCCCGGGTCAGCCCCTTGGTCTTGAAATCGATGATGCAGGTGCGCCCGCCGATCTGGGCAATGAGGTCCAGCGTCCCGGCGTAGCCCAGCGTATGGTTCCAGACCGTCACTTCCGCCGCGAGCGGGGTCACATCGTAGAGCTCCCACCATTCATCGAAGCGGTCAGCGAACCTTGACTCATGATGTTCGGCCAGAAGAGCCCTCGCCGCCGATGCGGAATCTGGCTGGCCGAGGGCGCGCAGAGCCACCTGTTCGGCGTAGTTGTGCACGCGGTCTCCGCGAGCAGCAGCGGCATCTCGGAAGCGTTCCGCAGCAGAGGATGCCTGCCGGGCCAGCCGCTTCAGCTCTGCGGGTGAGCCCATTGCGGCGGCGAGACGCTGATCATTGGCAAGCTCCGAGGTGGCCATATGCCCAGCCCAACCGGTCATGTCCTTGGGCTCTTGACCGATGACCGTGGTGATCGATGGCACCTCGGGGGAGCCGCCGATCTTGCGCGAGTACATTCGGCCGTAGTCTGTGGCATGAGCGAGGCGTGGCTGTGTCATTGCCACTAGTCTGCCACCCTCCTTGGACATGGGCGTCTGGTGTGGGATTCCTCTTGTGTCTTGGGCCGCGCAGCATCTCGATTGGACGAGCAGAGGAGACCTGCGCTATCGTTTCAAGTCGTTGAAACGCCACAGAAAATGTGGCTGGGACAACAACTGCGGATGTAGCTCAGCTGGCTAGAGCATCACCTTGCCATGGTGAGGGTCGCGAGTTCGAATCTCGTCATCCGCTCGCAAAATGGGGAAGACTCTTCGGTGATCATTCACGATCACCTCGTGGAGTTCAGGGCCATTCGGCCCGATCGCCGAACGTCAGCTCGAAACGGTGTAGTGTTTCCGGGATGGCTAGGGTGGGGTGGCCGAGTGGTGAGGCAGCGGCCTGCAAAGCCGTTAACGCGGGTTCGATTCCCGTCCCCACCTCGCAGCAGGACTGAAGTGATGAGCAGAGCCGGTGAGGCGAAGCAGTCGCGACGAGAGTGATGACAATTGAATACGCTTGATGAGGCCATGAGCCTCAATGGGCGCGATTAGCGCAGCGGTAGCGCGCTTCCCTGACACGGAAGAGGTCACTGGTTCGATCCCAGTATCGCGCACTGGACGCAGGATATGCAGCCGTTATCGCGACGGTGTGGCATCCTGAGTTCATGCGGATGTAGCTCAGCTGGCTAGAGCATCACCTTGCCATGGTGAGGGTCGCGAGTTCGAATCTCGTCATCCGCTCAGATGGATCGCTCGCCCGGAAGGGCAAGCGCGAAGAAGGGCCCGAGACCATTGGTCTCGGGCCCTTCTTCGTTGGCTCGTCCCACAGTCATGGCACCTGACACGTCGATCCCATAGCTGGGTTTTACCTCAGGTTGCGCCTCGGGCGGCTCTTCTCGGGGCATGTGGCACACTTAGTGCTACACAATTCGTGCTCCGGGATCGGTGAAAATCCGAACCGGCGGTCATAGTCCGCGACCCGGGTCAGACGCAGCTTGGCTGCATGTGACCCGGTTGAATCGGTGAAATTCCGATACCGACAGTCACAGTCTGGATGGGAGAAGCACGAGAGTCCGCGCCCTGCGGTCTTCGCTCATTCGCGCGAGGAAGCAGGTGGGCGGGTTCAGTCGACGCCTCGTCGACTTCCCCGGAGTGCCACGTCACGCTGGGGAAGGAGAAGCCCGTTGCAGTTCGAGACACCGATGGTCCAGGCTCTTGCGATCGCACTGCGCGGCGTCCGAGGAGCTAACCCGCTGGTGGGTGCGGTCCTGGTCTCAGCCGAGGGAGAGATCCTCGCGGAGGGTCATCACCGTGGCGCGGGGACATTCCACGCTGAGCGCGATGCGCTCTCGAGCTACTTCCGAGACCACCCCGAGGGTGCAGACCTGCGTAGCGCGACCCTGTATTCCACCCTAGAACCCTGCCGTCATCAGGGACGTCAACCCGCCTGCACCCAGCTCATCATCGACGCCGGAGTGGGACATGTGGTCCATGGCGCCTCCGATCCCACCAGCAATGGAGGCGGAGCCGCCGTGCTCAGAGCCGCGGGCATCGATGTGGTCTCCGGGGTCATGGCAGAGCAGTCCGCGGCGATCAATCCCCGGTGGATGCTGGCCCAGGAGCAGAACCGTCCTTTCGTCACGGCGCATCTGGCGCAGAGCCTCGACGCCCGCATCGCCGCCCCAGATGGAACCAGCCAGTGGATCACCTCCAAGGCCTCTCGGGACCATACCCATATGGTGCGAAGCCGCGCCGACGCGATCCTGGTCGGCACGAACACCGTGAACGTCGACGATCCCCGGCTCACTGCTCGCACCCCTACAGGTGAACTCACCCAGCGCCAGCCGCTGCGGGTAGTCATGGGTATGACTCCGGTGACACCCGGGATCAAACTGACTCAGGGCCTGCCAGAGGGTGATGGCTGGGTGCAGCTTCGCACGCGGAATCCGCTCGAGGCACTCCAGGAGCTCGCGCAGACCACCCATGGGGGATACCCCATCAAGCATGTCCTCGTCGAGGGTGGTCAGAGCGTGCTCTCGGCCTTCTTCGCTGCGGACCTCGTGGATGAAATATTCGCCTACCATGCGCCGTTACTCTTAGGCGCTGGTCGATCCAGCGTCGGTGACATCGGCGTGAGCACACTCGACGAAGCGCCCCGCTTCGCACTTGACCCCGCTGAGAGCGGGCCGGTGCAGATCATGGACTCCGATGTCTGTGTGCACCTGCAGCCGAAAGGAGACACATGTTCACCGGAATCGTGACCGGATTGGGCGAGCTTCTCGAGCGGCGGTTCGACCCCGCCAAGTCTGTTGAGCGGCTGAGCTTCACCGCGCCAGGCCATACCGAAGGGCTCGCGCTGGGAGGATCCATCGCGGTCAATGGGGTATGTGTCTCTGCCGTGGACATCGCGGGGGACCGCATCAGCGTGGAGCTGATCGCTGAAACTCTCGCCCGCACGACCCTGGGTCAGCTCTCCATCGGAGACCGGCTCAACCTTGAACGCTGCCTACCCTCAGGTGCCCGCCTGGACGGGCATGTGGTGCAGGGGCACGTGGACGGACTGGCGACTCTGCAGGAGCGCGAGGATCAGAGCGGCAGGCACCGTTTCCTGCTCGATCCCGAACTGGCGCCTTATATCGCGGAGAAGGGCTCCATCGCCATCGACGGCGTGTCCCTGACTGTCACCGCCGTGGCCGCACCTGCTTCGGAACAGCCATGGTTCGAGGTCGGACTGATTCCCACGACACTGGCGGAGACGACGCTCGGCGTGAAGAGCATCGGCGACCAGGTCAACATCGAGGTCGATGTGCTGGCCAAGTACACCCGCAGGATGCTTCAGTTCGACCAGCACCTCGCCGCTAAAGACCTGGGCGCCGGAGACACCGGGACCGAGAATCTGGATGAAAACTCCGAAGAGGTCATGGCTGTTCCTGCAGTCCCGCAGCCTGAGACTCCAGCCCCTGTGCTGGATCCCATCGACGTCGCGCTCAACGAGCTTGCCGCCGGGCGTCCGGTGATCGTGGTGGATGATGCTGACCGGGAGAACGAGGGTGACATCATCTTCCCCGCCGCGATGGCCACCGAAGAACTGATGGCGATGACCGTGCGCCACACCTCGGGAGTCATCTGTGTCCCGATGACCCCCGAGCGTGCCGAGCACCTGGGTCTGCCGCCGATGGTGACCGATAACCAGGATCCCAAGGGCACTGCCTATACGATCAGCGCCGATGCCGCCACAGGGGTGAGCACCGGGATCAGTGCCGCTGACCGGGCACGCACTGTCCGTGTCATGGCAGACCCCGCAACTGGCGCTGCGGACCTCAGCCGCCCGGGCCATATCTTCCCGCTGATCGCTGACGCCAGGGGTGTCCTTGGCCGCGATGGTCACACCGAAGCGGCCGTGGACCTGTGCCGGCTCGCCGGACTGCCCGAGGTGGGGGTGATCGCCGAGCTGACCCACGACGACGGCCGGATGATGCGCCTGCCCGCGCTGCGGGACTTCGCCGATGAGCATCAGTTCGCCCTGATCTCGATCGCTGATCTCATCGTCTACCGTGGAGGATCCCGAAAGCCGGACTCCGCTATGGAGTCGGTGGCCGCAAGTTGGGACGCCCCGGCGGACGTCATCTCGGCACTCGTGACTCCCGGACCCGTCGTCACCCTGCCCACCGATCACGGGGTCTTCGCCGCGCAGGTGTGGACCGAACACGCCACCGGGCACGAACATATGCTGATCTCCGCGCGTTCCGATGCGCCGGGGGAGGGCAGGGAGGATGCCTCCCGTCCGCTGATCCGGATGCATTCGGAATGCGTCACCGGTGATGTGCTGGGCTCACAGCGCTGCGACTGCGGCACTCAGCTGGCTTCGGCCCTGGAGTCCATTCAGCGCGACGGCGGACATCTGCTCTACCTGCGCGGCCATGAGGGACGCGGCATCGGACTGGCGAATAAGATGCGCGCCTATAAGCTCCAGGAAGAAGGGGCTGACACCGTAGAGGCCAATGAGATGCTGGGTCTGGCCGCGGAGCTTCGTGACTTCACCGGCGCGGCAGCGATCCTGCATGCAGCCGGAATCAGGCGTCTGCGGCTGATGACAAATAATCCGATGAAGGTGGAATCGCTGCGCGGTGCTGGCCTCGACGTGGAACTGGTGCCCTCCACCGGCGTGGTCCACGACACCAACCGTCGGTACCTGCAGACCAAGCGGGACCGGATGCGCCACACCCTGGACCACCTCCAGCTCCACGAACAGTAATTCCACGAACAGCAACTCCACGAACAGCAGTTTCACGGCTCGCCCATACCGAGCGCACAGACTGAGCACCGAGTCATCATCGCCCACCACCTACCACCCACCGCATTGAAGGAGACCGCAGCATGAGCGGCACCGGAACACCAGAGATTGACCAGTCCGAACTCGCCGCGCTGGCGCAGGCCGCCAAGGAGCAGGATCTCAGCGTCGCCGTCGTCGCCTCCCGCTGGCACGAGGTGGTCATGGATGGTCTCATCGCGGGGTCGAAGCGCTTCTTCGACCAGGTCTCAGTGACCGATGTCACCGTCATCCGCGCCCCCGGCTCCTTTGAGCTGCCGGTGATCGCCTCCCATGCAGCGCAGCGCTTCGACGTCGTCGTGGCTCTGGGCGTTGTGATCCGGGGCGGCACCCCGCATTTCGACTATGTCTGCAGCGCCGCCACCGAGGGTTTGAGCCAGGTGGCCCTGGGCACCGGCACCCCGGTCGGCTTCGGCCTGCTCACCTGCGACGACGAGGCGCAGGCGATCGACCGGGCGGGACTTGAGGGTTCCAAGGAGGACAAGGGCTTCGAAGCCTCCCACGCGGCGCTCGCGGCGGCCGTGGAGATCGCTGCTCTGCAGTCTTGAGATACCCTGAAACGGTGAAAACCTTCGATCAGCTCTACGCCGAACTTGCCCAGAAGGCCGAGACCCGTCCGGAGGGCTCAGGCACTGTCGCCGCGCTTGACGCGGGCGTGCATCAGATCGGCAAGAAGATCGTCGAAGAGGCCGCCGAGGTGTGGATGGCTTCGGAGTATCAGACCGATGCCGAGACTGCCGAAGAGATCTCTCAGCTGCTCTACCATCTGCAGGTCATGATGATCGCCAAGGGGATATCCCCCGAGGACGTGTACCAGTACCTCTGATCCTTCCGCTCCATCTCGGGCCGAACCGCTGACCCGCCATCACCTGCACACGAAAAGACGAGACTGATTATGCTGCGCATTGCTGTTCCCAATAAGGGTGCCCTCTCCGAAGCCGCCATGGAGATGCTCTCCGAAGCCGGCTACGTCCAGCGTCGCGACCGCCGCGAACTGGTGATGCTGGATGAGGAGAACGGGGTCGAGTTCTTCTACCTGCGCCCTCGGGACATCGCGGTCTACGTCGGCGCCGGGACCCTCGACGTCGGACTCACCGGCCGTGACCTGTTCCAGGATGCCCGCGTGGATCATGGTGCCGAGGAAGTTCTGGGGCTGGGCTTCGGCAAATCCACCTTCCGCCTCGCCGGTCCCGCAGGACGCTTCCAGACTGCCGCCGACCTCGCAGGAACTCGTGTTGCCACCAGCTATGACGGCCTGCTGGCCCAGTGGTTCGAAGATCAGGGAGTGGCCGACGTCGAAGTGGTGCACCTCGACGGCGCCGTGGAGACTTCTGTGAGGCTCGGCGTGGCTGATGCGATCGCCGATGTGGTCGAGACCGGGAACACGCTCAAGGCCGCCGGCATGGAGACCTTCGGCGAGCCGATCATGCGCTCTGAGGCCATTCTCATCTCCGGACGTGATCAGCGACCTGAGGGTCTGGATCGACTGATCCGGCGCCTGCAGGGAGTGCTTGTGGCCCGCCAGTACGTGATGATGGACTATGACGTGCACCGTGATCTGCTGCCGCAGGCCGCCGCCATCACTCCGGGGCTCGAGTCCCCGACGATCTCGCCGCTGGCAGATGAGAACTGGGTGGCCGTGCGCTCCATGGTGCCCTCGAAGAAGACCAATCAGCTGATGGACGAGCTCTACGAACTGGGTGCGCGCGCGATCCTGGTCTCATCCATCCACGCCTGCCGCATCTGATCACGAGGTAGCCGATGACACTGGCAATTCGAGTCATACCCTGTCTGGACGTCGATGCAGGTCGCGTGGTCAAAGGGGTCAATTTCGAGAACCTACGGGACGCGGGGGATCCGGTTGAGCTCGCCCATCGCTATAACCTCGCCGGAGCCGATGAGCTGACCTTCCTCGATGTGACCGCCTCCTCTGCTGATCGGGAGACCACCTACGACGTGGTCACCCGCACCGCCGAAGAGGTCTTCATCCCGCTCACGGTGGGTGGCGGCATCCGCTCGCCGAAGGACGTGGACCGACTGCTGCGCACCGGAGCCGATAAGGTCTCCATCAATACCGCAGCGGTGGCCCGCCCCGAGGTCATCAATGAGATCGTCGGCCGTTTCGGCAATCAGGTGCTCGTGCTGTCTCTTGACGCGCGCCGAAGCTCCGCCACCGAATCAGGCTTCGAGGTGACCACCCACGGTGGTCGGCAGGGGACCGGGATCGACGCACTGAACTGGTGCCGTGAGGCCTCGCAGCGCGGAGTGGGAGAGATTCTGCTGAACTCCATCGACGCCGACGGCACCCGGGACGGTTTCGACACCGAGATGATCGCCGCCGTGCGTGCCGTGAGCTCGGTGCCGCTGATCGCCTCGGGCGGTGCAGGCATACCCGCGCATTTCCCGCCCGCCATCGCAGCCGGGGCAGATGCGGTCCTGGCCGCTTCGATGTTCCACTTCGGCCCTGACGACATGATCGCCCAGGTCAAGGACGCCATACGATCAGCCGGATACCCGGTGAGATGAGGACCGCATGAGCAGCACAGCTGAGACTTCAGCTTCCGAAGCGGCACTGCCGCAGGACGTGCGTGGAGCCGTGCGCTTCAATGCCGACGGACTCGTTCCCGTGATCACCCAGGACGCCGAGACCGCCGAGGTCCTTATGCTGGCCTGGATGAACGACGAGGCGCTTGCCATCACCCTGGCCACCCATCAGGGCGTGTATTTCTCGCGTTCCCGCAACGAGCTCTGGCGAAAGGGTGCGACCTCTGGCAACGTCCAGCAGGTGGTCTCGCTCGCGCTGGACTGCGACGGAGACACCGTCCTGATGCGTGTCCAGCAGACGGGGCCCGCCTGCCACACCGGCACCACCACCTGCTTCACCGGACGGGAGATCAGCCATGCATGATCTCGGAACCGTGGTTCCCACGCGCGAGCAGTTCCTCGAACTTGCTCAGGACCACAGAGTCATCCCTGTGACGATGACTCTGCTGGCGGATTCGCATACGCCGCTGAGCATCTACCGCGCATTGGCCACCGACGGCGAAGGAGCAGCGCGTCCCGGGACTTTCCTGATGGAATCCGCCGCCCCCGGTGCGGCGTGGTCCCGGCACTCCTTCATCGGAGTGGGCTCCTCGGCCACGCTGAGCGAGAAGGACGGCAGAGCCCACTGGATGGGGCAGCCACCTGCTGGCACACCTCTGCACGGCACCACCGCAGATGTCCTGCGGGACACTCTCGCCTTCCTTGCCGGAACCGCCGGAGAATCAGCTTCCAAGACTGGTGGCCGTCCCTTCATCGCGGAGCTGCCCCACCTGACCTCGGGACTCGTCGGGTACGCGGGCTGGGATGTCATTCGACACTGGGAGAAGCTGCCACATCCTCCGCAGGACGATCTGCATGTCCCGGAGATGGCGATGAACCTGATCTCTGACCTTGCGGTGCATGACAATCGCAATGGCACCGTGACTCTGGTGTCCAACGCCATCAACTTCGACGGACTCGACAGCGGCGCTGAAGGTGCCTACGTCGATGCCGTGGCGCGGCTGAAGGATATGGCCGCGACGCTCGCCGAACCGGTGGCTCCGGTGATCTCCACCGCGCAGCAGAACTGGGGCGGCGCAGTGGAGAAGGACCTGCAGGAGAAGGTCCTGCACTCCTGGGACCAGAATGAGTACCTCGCCACGCTGTCCAAGGCCAAACAGGCCATCATCGACGGTGAGGTCTTCCAGATCGTGGTGTCGCGGCGCTTCGAGGTGGAGACCAAGGTCGACGCGCTTGCCGTCTATCGGATGATGCGGCTGCTGAACCCCAGTCCGTATATGTACCTGATGCACTTCGAGACTCCGGCAGGGGAGCCCTATCAGCTGGTCGGGGCCTCTCCGGAGGCTCTGGTCACGGTGGAGGATACGACCGTGATCACTCATCCCATCGCCGGCACCCGGCCGCGCGGTGAGACGCCGCGTGAGGATGCTGAGCTTGCCGAGGATCTTCTGGCCGATCAGAAGGAGCGCGCCGAGCACATCATGCTGGTGGATCTGGCGCGCAATGATCTGGCGAAGGTCTGCGTGCCGGGGTCGGTGCAGGTCACCCAGTTCATGGCCGTGGAACGCTTCAGTCACGTGATGCATCTGACAAGTCATGTCCAGGGTGAACTTGCGCCCGATTTCAGCGCCTATGACGTCCTGGCGGCCACGTTCCCCGCCGGCACGCTCTCAGGTGCTCCCAAGCCCCGCGCGCTGCAGCTCCTCGATGAGTGGGAGCCCACGCGGCGTGGCATCTACGGGGGAGTCGTAGGGTATTTCGACCTCTCCGGAAGGATGGATGCCGCCATCGCGATTCGTTCCGCGCTGCTTAAAGACGGGCGCGCCTTCGTTCAGGCGGGCGGAGGAATCGTGGCGGATTCCCAAGATGATGCCGAACGCCAAGAGACAGTGAACAAGGCTGCCGCGCCGCTGCGCGCAGTATTAGCGGCCGACCGACTGGAGCACACATGAGCGAGACGACTCCGCGCGAGGACAACTCCCGTCCGCGCCGCGATTCCATGACCTTCACCGCCAGGCTTCTGCGTGCGCAGACCCGGCGGGGAGTGGTCTTCATGACCTTGATCGGCGGCGCCATGCTGCTGATCTCCTCCACTATGACCTGGGTGACCGCCTACGGTCTCGGATCGACCTCATCGGTCCAAGAAGTGGCCATCACCGGTGCCGACCTCGTCGAGACCGTGACCGCAATGGGCCTGGTGGGCCTCGCGGCCGGCCTCGCAGTGACCATCGCGAAGCGACTTGGTCGTGCGCTGATCGGCTCCGTGCTCTTCGGCGCCTCCATCATCGCGCTGCTGGCCATTCGCGGAGTCCTCGCAGATCCCGAGTCCTCCGCTTCATCCGCCCTGGGGGAGATCACCGGGACCACCGCGGCGGCGCAGCGCTATGAGCTCTCCCTCGCGGTGTGGATCGGCTTCGCCGGGGCCCTGCTGCTGCTGATCTCGGCCCTGCTGCTGCTCATCGTCTCGCACCGCTGGCCTGATCGGCGCTCGAAGAAGTATCAGCTCAACGAGGGCGCACCCGAGACCGGCCAATCCGGCACTGGTCCACACACTGCTGGCAGGGGTGGCTCCTCAGGACCCGGGACCGGACCTGATGCCGCGACTGGCGTCGGAACTGGATCCGGGCCGGGATCCGCTCGGGGTCAGGGAAAAACTTCCGGACGGGGTAACTCCCAGGGGGAGACAGATCCCGATGAGTTCGACATCTGGGACGGTCTCTCCGATGGCAAGGACCCCACCGACTCCGGTCGCTGAACCGCGTGAGACGCAGCGGGCTTAGCCCGGCGTCACCGAAACTCGCGTGCAGGCATACGTGGCAGAATGGTGTCCAGACTGAGATGGGCACCGCAGCATGTTCTAGAGAGGACCAGAATGAGCGATTCCACTGCTCTGCGCGACACTGAACCGGCTCCCGGCGAGAAGATCGACGACGAGTTCATCCACTACGACCACATCGGGCACGGCTCCACCCCCGCTGCCTGGGCGCTGAGCCTGAGCATCATCGTGGGCTCGATCTTCGCCGGCATCGGCATGGTCACCGAGATCTGGGTCCTGGTCTGGATCGGTGCCGCCTTCGTCCCGATCGCGCTGATCCTGGGAGCAGTGCTCAAGGCCAAGGGCTACGGCGTGGAGATGGACTCCAATGCTGTGCTCAAGAACGGTGAGTCCGCACGCGACCACCAGGGCCCGGCAACGCGGGACAACAGCAAGCACAAAACACGCGGCGGGGACAAGCGCCGCGCAGAAACCGCCTCCCACTAGATGGTGAGCGTCCTCGATTCGATCATCACGGGGGTCCGCGAAGACCTCGCCGTGCGTCGAGCAGCGGTCTCCCTGGAGGAGATCACCGCGCGTGCCGCCGCGGCGACACCGGCGCGCGACGCGCTGAGCGCCCTGAAAGCTGGGCGCGACGACGCGGCCGGGGTGCGCGTCATCGCAGAGGTGAAGCGCTCCTCACCGTCCAAGGGTGAACTTGCGGAGATCCCAGACCCTGCGGTGCTGGCTCAGGCCTACCAGTCCGGAGGCGCCTCGGTCATCAGCGTGCTCACCGAGGAACGGCGCTTCAAGGGGAGTCTGGCCGATCTCGATGCCGTGCGCGCCGCGGTCGATATCCCCGTCCTGCGCAAGGACTTCATGGTGGACGCGTATCAGTTCTACGAGGCTCGTGCCCACGGCGCAGACCTCGTCCTGCTGATCGTGGCCGCTCTCGATGATGCAGCACTGAAGAACTTTCTCGACCTGACCCACGAGCTGGGAATGGAGGCGCTGGTCGAGGCGCATACTGAGGAAGAGATCGCCCGCGCGATCGCAGTCGGGGCCAAGATCGTCGGTGTCAATGTGCGCAATCTGAAGACCCTGGAGGTCGACGTCACGCACTACGCCACGATGGCAGCTCATCTACCCGCCGATGTGGTCCGGATCGCCGAATCCGGAGTCACGGGTCCGCAGGTCGTGGCCGACTACGCCAGCCAAGGCGCGGATGCCGTGCTGGTCGGGGAGGCATTGGTCAAAGACGGCGAACCGGCAAACGCCCTGCGCCGCTTCCGCGCTGCAAGCCTCGTCTGACACGCCGCAGGATTCACCACCGCCCGATTGAGAACACAGGGTTTCAGCACACTGAGGAGAGACTATGAGCGCTCCAGCCGAGGAGACACAGAAGTACCGCGACCACCAAGGTCCCTATTTCGGGAACTTTGGCGGACGCTGGATGCCCGAATCGCTGGTAGCGGCTCTCGACGAGGTGGAACGGACCTTCCGGGAGGCCAAAGAGGATCCGGAGTTCCTCGCAGAGTTCCACCGCCTCGGCCGGGACTACACCGGACGCCCTTCGCTGCTGACGGAGGTCTCTCGCTTCGCCGCCCAGGCCGGACGCGCCCGAATCTTCCTCAAGCGCGAGGACCTCAACCACACCGGGTCCCACAAGATCAACAATGTCCTGGGACAGGCGCTGATCGCCAAGCGCATGGGCAAGACCCGGCTGATAGCCGAGACAGGTGCCGGTCAGCACGGCGTCGCCACCGCGACCGCCGCCGCGCTGATGGGCATGGACTGCGTGGTCTATATGGGCTCCGAGGACACCCGCCGACAGGCGCTGAACGTGGCCCGGATGCGGCTGCTCGGCGCCGAGGTGGTCCCGGTGGACCATGGTGCCAAGACCCTCAAGGACGCGATCAATGAGGCGCTGCGCGACTGGGTCGCCTCCGTGGAGAACACCCACTATCTTCTGGGCACCGTGGCCGGTCCGCACCCCTTCCCGGAGATGGTCCGCTGGTTCCATCAGGTCATCGGGGACGAGGCCCGCGAGCAGATCCTCACCATGGAAGGTCGTCTACCAGATGTCGTGGCTGCCTGCGTGGGCGGCGGGTCCAATGCGATGGGACTCTTCCACGGCTTCCTGGACGACCCAGAGGTCGCGCTCTACGGCTTCGAGGCCGGAGGCGACGGGGTCGAGACCGGTCGGCATGCATCGGCGATCACGCTCGGCCGCTCCGGGGTGCTCCACGGGGCGCGCTCGTTCCTGATGCAGGACGAGGACGGGCAGACCGTGGATTCACATTCCATCTCCGCAGGACTGGACTACCCCTCGGTCGGTCCGGAACACGCCTACCTGGCGGAATCCGGACGCGCGACCTACGAGCCGGTGACCGATGCCGAATGTATGGCCTCCTTCGAGATGCTGTGCCGCACCGAGGGCATCATTCCCGCCATCGAGTCAGCCCATGCGCTTGCCGGAGCCGCACGTCTCTCCCGCAGCTGGGGCGCCGACGGTGAGGGAAAGATCATCATGATCAACCTCTCCGGTCGCGGGGACAAAGACGTGGAGACCGCCGCCGAATGGTTCCGGATGCTTCCGGGACAGGAGAACGATCCGGTGGCCGAGACCGAGACCGCAGAGAAGACCGGAGACGAGAGCCCGTCCCCGGCACCCGAGAGCGGAGTCCAAGCATGAGTGCCGAAGCCACACAGCCCAGCACGCAGGCGCCGAAGACCGCCTCCAAGACCGCCGCCGCCATCGAGGCCGCCCGCGCCCAGGGCCGCTCGGCCTTCGTGGGCTACCTCCCCGCGGGATACCCTGATAAGGCCACCTCCATCGCCGCCGCCATCGAGCTCGCGCGCAATGGAGCCGATGTCATTGAGATCGGCGTCCCCTATTCGGACCCGGTGATGGATGGTCCCGTCATCCAGCAGGCCACCACCGAGGTGCTTGCCCGCGGATTCCGGCTTCCCGAGGTCTTCGAGATCGTCGAAGCCGTGGTGGAAGCCACCGATGCCGCCGTGCTGGTGATGACCTATTACAACCTGATCGATCGGATGGGGGCGGAGGAGTTCGCTCGTCGTCTGGCCGAAGTCGGCGGTGCCGGCGCGATCACCCCTGACTTGATTCCCGACGAGGCGCAGGAATGGATGGCCGCTACAGAGCGGCACGGTCTTGACCGGGTGTTCCTGACCGCACCGACCTCCTCTCCCGACCGGGTGCAGAAGATCGTGGATGCCTCTCGTGGTTTCGTCTACGGAGTCTCGCTGATGGGTGTCACCGGTGCTCGCACCGAGGTCTCAGATGCGGCCGAACGCGTGGTCGAGGCCGCACGCACCGCTGGTGCGGAGCGGGTCTGTGTGGGACTCGGCGTCTCTACCCGAGCCCATGTCGAGGAGATCGGCCGCTACGCAGATGGTGTGATCGTGGGCACCGCGCTCGTGGCGGCCCTGCGCGACGGCGGGCCTGAAGCAGTGGCCGCGCTGACCGCAGAGCTGACCGGAGCGAACACCGTCGCATGACATAGACTGCACCGGATCACGAATCAGGCCCGCGCTAGGCGTTGATGCAGCGCGGGTGACTCACCACCGCGAGAGGACACCGTGTCTCACACTTTCAGTTCGGTCGGCACGCTGCAGACCGTCGCTGAGGCCACCGCATCAGCGGGGGCTCAGATCACTGCCGCCTTCCCCTCCCCACCGACCGACGGTATTGACCTCGTCGGACCGCTGCGGATCGGGTTCTACGGTCTGGCCATCGGTCTGGGAATCCTCGCGGCGTACTTCGTGGCCAGCCGGCTCTGGAAGTCCCGCGGAGGCCAGCCCGAGAACGTCTTCGACGCACTCATCTGGGCCGTGCTGCTGGGAATCGTGGGCGGCAGGCTCTACCACGTCATCACCTCACCGGATGCCTACTTCGGTGAGGACGGCGACCTCTCGCTGATTCCCCAGGTCTGGCTCGGCGGTCTGGGAATCGTCGGTGCTGTGGCGCTTGGCAGTGTGGGCGTCTGGTTCGCGTGCCGTCGGTACGGGATGAAGTTCGGAGCCTTCGCCGATGTCATCGTGCCCGGTGTGATTCTGGCGCAGGCGATCGGACGCTGGGGCAACTGGTTCAACCAGGAGCTCTATGGCGGTCCCACCAACCTTCCCTGGGGTCTGCAGATCGACACCTCCCAGCGCTACCAGGCGCTGCCGCTGGGTGCTAACGAGAACATGCTGTTCCACCCCACCTTCCTCTATGAGAGCATCTGGAACCTGATCGGGTTCTTCCTGCTGATCGCCCTGTACAAGCGCTTCGCTGTCAAGCAGGGGCTGATCGCCTGGACCTATGTGGCCTACTACTCCCTGGGTCGCTTCTGGGTGGAGTCGCTGCGCGTGGATGAGATGGACAAGTCCACGCAGTGGATCAACATCTTCGGTCTTGAATGGCGTCTCAATATGTGGATGTCAGTGCTGCTGTTCGTCCTGGCGCTTGGCATGCTGATCTGGCTCTGGACCCGCCGTCCTCGCACCGAGGCAGCCCTGGCCGAGGAGATGGAGATCTACCGTCCAGGTCAGGGGCCGCGCGGGGCCGAGGACCACAGCGCTCTGGATGACGCCGAAGCCCGCACCACCGAGGACGACGCGGCGGAGGAGATCGAGGCTGATGAAGCCCGCGAACCTGCCTTGCACAAGGAGGAATCCTCGGTGGACTCCTCCGCTCACGAGGACCCCGAGCGTCCCAAATCCTGAGATCGAACTTGCAACCCGCGGGGGCGGGACGGAAGATTGAACTGATCCGCGCCTGCTAGGCGGGATGACCACGACGGCGGTGCGCCGACCAATCCGCACCGTCGAACGCAGCGCCGGGACACACCCAAGAAGCGCAAGCTGTAGAGATTCACAGCGTCACGCAGGACGCACGACCAATGTATGAGCAGGAAAATTCTCCCGCGACGGGTCACATCGCCCCGCAGAACTTGGGAGAATGATCTCAGACTCCGTGCATCACTCAAGGGGCCGAAGACGTCCCCTCCCCATGAAACGTCCGCATGCGGAGGAAGGAAGACCGTCATGTCTACTCTCGAATCATTCGAGGCAGCTGCGGCAGCAGACTCCCTGAACGTCATGAGTCCCTATCAGCGCTTTGCCGCGTTCCCTGACAAGGCTGGACTCTACGATCCGGCCAATGAGCATGAGAACTGCGGCATGGCAGCCGTCGCCACCCTCCGTGGAGTACCCGGCCACGACATCGTCGACCACGCACTCGTGGCACTTCGCAACCTCGAGCACCGAGGTGCAGTGGGTGGAGACGTGGGCACCGGTGACGGTGCCGGTCTGCTCACCCAGATCCCCGACGAGTTCTTCCGCGCCGTGACCGACTTCGACCTGCCCGCAGCAGGGGAGTACCTGGCAGGCACCGCGTTCCTTCCGCAGTCAGAGACCGAGCGCGAGTCCATGTGCGCCAGCTTCAACGACCTCGCAGGCGAACAGGGCCTCGTCGTCCTGGGCTGGCGCGATGTCCCCGTGGACGCCTCCATGATCGGCACGCTGGCCAAGGAATCCATGCCGTTCTTCCGGCAGGTCTTCCTCGGCTTCGCACCGGAGGATTCCTTCGAGTATCAGGATTCCGCCTCCGGAACGCTGGACCAGCGCGGATGGCGGCTGCGCAAGCGCGGACAGAACCGGCTCGGGGTCTATTTCCCCTCACTGTCATCGAAGACCATCACCTATAAGGGCATGCTGACCACCGCGCAGCTGGAGCCCTTCTTCCCAGATCTCTCCGATGAGCGCTATAAGACGACGCTGGGCATCGTCCATTCACGCTTCTCCACCAATACCTTCCCCTCATGGCCGCTGGCTCAGCCGCTGCGCAATATCGCGCACAACGGTGAGATCAACACGGTCAAGGGCAACCGCAACTGGATGCGCGCTCGGCAGTCCATGATGGCCTCAGAGCTGCTCGGTGAGGATCCCGAGTCGCTCTTCCCGATCTGCACCCCAGGTGCCTCGGACTCGACGAGCTTCGACGAGGCAGCAGAGCTGCTCATGCTCTCGGGACGTCCGCTGGCGCAGTCGATGCGGATGATGATCCCTGAGGCCTGGGAGAACCACGAGACCATGGACCCGGGTCTGCGGGCGTTCTACCAGTACCACGCGCAGCTCATGGAGGCATGGGACGGTCCTGCGGCCATCGCGTTCACCGATGGCAAGCAGGTCGGCGCGATGCTCGACCGCAACGGTCTTCGTCCGGCGCGCTATTGGGTCACCGATGACGGTCTGGTGGTCATGTCCTCCGAGGTCGGAGTCCTTGACCTTGAGCCCTCCTCGATCGTGCGCAAGGGCCGCGTGGCTCCCGGCATGATGCTGCTTCTTGACACCGTGGAAGGCCGCATCATCGAGGATGAGGAGATCAAGGCTGATCTGGCCTCCTCCGCACCCTGGGCCGACTGGGTCCAGGACAACCTCGTGAAGCTCGAGGACCTGCCCGAGCGCCTGCATGTGCGTCACCCCTCGGAGTCGGTGCGGCTGCGTCAGCAGACCTTCGGCTACACCAACGAGGAACTGCGCGTCCTGATCGGACCCATGGCCACCGCAGGTGCGGAGCCTCTGGGCGCCATGGGCACCGATACGCCCATCGCTGTGCTGGCTGACCGCCCGCGGCTCATCTTCGACTATTTCGTGCAGACCTTCGCGCAGGTCACGAATCCACCGCTGGACGCCATTCGCGAAGAGCTGGTCACCTCCCTGGGTCTGCACATCGGACCCAGCGGGAACCTGCTCAGCAACGAGCAGGTGAAGTCCCAGCAGGTGGCGCTGGACTTCCCGGTGATCAACAACGACGAGCTCGCCAAGATCGCGAATATCCGAAACCGCGAGGGCGCCAAGATCGCGCTCAAGGTGCGTGCGCTCTACCGCGCAGGCTCCAAGGAGGAAGAACTCCGCCAGCGCATCCGCGAGATCTGCGAGAAGGTCTCCGCCGCGGTCAACCGCGGTGTCAGCTACATCGTGATCTCCGATCGTGACTCCAATGCGCAGTGGGCACCGATCCCGTCCCTGCTGATGCTCTCCGCCATCCACCATCACCTGCTGAAGTCAGCGAACCGCACTCGGGTCTCGCTTGTCGTCGAGGCCGGTGATGTGCGCGAGGTCCACCACGTGGCATGCCTCATCGGCTATGGTGCGGCAGCGGTCAACCCCTACCTGGCCATGGAGACGGCCGAGGATATGGTGCGGCGCAAGGAGATCAGCGGCGTCACCGAGGAACAGGCAGTCCATAACCTGCTGACTGCGCTCGGCAAGGGCGTCTTGAAGATCATGTCAAAGATGGGCATCTCCACCGTCGCCTCCTACTGCGGTGCGCAGACCTTTGAAGCGGTGGGCCTGGCCCAGAACGTCGTGGATCAGTACTTCTCCGGCACGCACTCACCCATGGGTGGCGTGGGCATGGACGTGCTCTCCGCAGAGACCCTGCAGCGGCACTCCAGGGCGTACCCCGCCGACGGCAATGACCTCGGGCGCGGAGACGAGCTGGAGATCGGTGGCGAGTACCAGTGGCGCCGCGAAGGTCCTCCACACCTGTTCAATCCGCAGACCGTGTTCAAGCTGCAGCACTCCACGAAGACGCGCCGCTATGACATCTTCAAGCAGTACTCCAAATCCGTGGACGATCAGTCCGAGGCCCTGCTGACCCTGCGCGGACTGTTCAAATTCGCCTCCGACCGGCCAGCAGTGCCGATCGAAGAGGTGGAATCCGTCGGTGAGATCGTCAAGCGCTTCAACACCGGTGCGATGAGCTACGGCTCGATCTCCCAGGAGGCGCACGAGACCCTCGCCATCGCCATGAATAAGCTCGGCGGTCGTTCAAACACCGGTGAAGGTGGCGAACACCCGGCCCGACTCGAGGACCCCGAGCGGCGCTCGGCGGTCAAGCAGATCGCCTCCGGTCGCTTCGGTGTCACCAGCCAGTACCTGACCCATGCCGATGATCTGCAGATCAAGATGGCCCAGGGAGCCAAGCCCGGTGAGGGCGGCCAGCTCATGGGCAAGAAGGTCTACCCCTGGGTGGCTGAAACCCGGCACTCCACCCCGGGTGTCGCCCTGGTCTCTCCACCTCCACACCACGACATCTACTCCATCGAGGATCTGGCTCAGCTGATCTTCGACCTCAAGCGCGCCAACACCGGTGCCCGGGTCCACGTCAAGCTGGTCTCCCTGCATGGCGTGGGCACTGTGGCGGCCGGCGTGACCAAGGCCAAGGCTGACGTCGTGCTGATCTCAGGGCACGACGGCGGCACCGGCGCCTCACCGCTGAACTCGCTCAAGCATGCCGGCACCCCCTGGGAGCTCGGTCTGGCCGAGGCGCAGCAGACGCTGATGCTCAACGGGTTGCGCGAACGCGTGACCGTCCAGGTGGACGGCCAGCTCAAGACCGGCCGCGACGTGGTCATCGCAGCTCTGCTGGGGGCCGAGGAATACGGCTTCGCCACCGCACCGCTGGTGGTCTCGGGCTGCATTATGATGCGCGTCTGCCACCTGGACACCTGTCCTGTGGGCGTGGCTACCCAGAACCCGGTGCTGCGTGACCGCTATACCGGCAAGGCCGAGCATGTGGTCAACTTCTTCGAGTTCGTCGCCCAGGAAGTCCGTGAGTACCTCGCCGAGCTGGGATTCCGGACCCTGGACGAGGCCATCGGTCATATCGATGCGCTGGATATGGATGACGCCAAGCGGCACTGGAAGTCTGCCGGGCTGAACCTCGGTGCCGTCCTGGACGGATATGACCCCAATGATCCGATCACGGCCACGATGCTGCGCCGGACCATGGGCCAGGACCACGAACTCGAGAAGCACTTCGACATGGGTCTGATCGAGCTTGCAGGCTCCGCTATCACGCGGGGCGAGCAGGTGCGTATCGAGAAGAAGGTCATCAACACCGATCGCTCGGTGGGCACCATGCTGGGCCACGAGGTCACCAAGGCGCAGGGTCTCAAGACGCTGGAGAACAACACCATCGTGGTGGAGCTCACCGGTGAGGCGGGGCAGTCTCTCGGAGCCTTCCTGCCGCACGGGATCACCCTTCACCTCTCCGGCGATGCCAATGACTATGTGGGCAAGGGTCTCTCCGGCGGGCGCATCGTGGCCCATCCGGACCCCTCAGCTCCACTGGTCGCGGAGAAGAACGTCATTGCCGGAAACGTCATCGGCTACGGCGCCACCGCGGGGGAGATGTTCCTGCGCGGACAGGTGGGCGAACGCTTCCTGGTCCGCAACTCCGGTGCCACCGCGGTGGTGGAAGGCATCGGCGACCACGGCTGTGAGTACATGACCGGCGGCCAGGCCCTGATCCTTGGACCCACGGGACGCAACTTCGGCGCCGGCATGTCAGGCGGCACTGCCTTCATGCTGGACTTCGATGAGCAGAAGACGAACTCGCAGGCTCGCCTCAAGGGTGACCTGCTCCTGCTGGAACCCGATGAGGAGGATCAGCAGATCATCCTGGATCTGCTGCGCCGCCACCATGAGGAGACCGGCAGCACCGTCGCCGAGGCGCTGCTGATTGATCCCGAGAAAACCTACGCACGGATCACCAAGGTGCTTCCGCGTGACTACGACGCTGTGCTGCGCGCCCAGTCAAGCGCCCTCGATGAGGGTCTGGACCCGAACGGCGACGACGCATGGCAGAAGATTCTGGAGGCTACCCGTGGCTGATCCCCGTGGATTTATGAAGCACCGAGACCGCCAAAACCGGCCCTCTCGCCCCGTGCCGGTGCGCATCATGGACTTCAAAGAGGTCTACGAGCGCAACGAGCGCGGGGTCGTGCAGACCCAGGCGAGCCGCTGTATGGACTGCGGCGTCCCCTTCTGCCATACCGGCTGCCCGCTGGGGAACCTGATCCCCGAGTGGAACGACCTGATCTGGCGTGACCAGTGGGAGGAAGCCTCCTCTCGACTGCATATGACGAACAACTTCCCCGAGTTCACCGGTCGCATCTGCCCCGCACCCTGCGAAACCTCCTGTGTGCTGGGAATCAACCAGCCAGCAGTCACGATCAAGCAGTCCGAGGTGGCGATCGCGGATGAGGCCATTGCGCGGGGATATGTGGAACCCGTGCTGCCGCAGCGGCTCACGGGCAAGACCGTCGCCGTCGTCGGTTCCGGCCCTGCAGGTCTGGCAGCAGCCCAGCAGCTGACCCGCGCCGGGCACACCGTGGCGGTCTATGAGCGCGACGACCGGCTCGGGGGACTGCTGCGCTATGGCATCCCCGACTTCAAGATGGAGAAGCACCACGTCGAGTTCCGCATCGATCAGATGCGCGCCGAGGGCACCCGGTTCTACACCGCCACCGAGATCGGTGTGGACATCACCTGGGATGCGCTCAATGACAGCTACGACGCCGTCATCCTCGCGACCGGGGCCATGGTTCCGCGCAACCTCGGTGTCGATGGCCGCGAGCTAAATGGCGTGCACTTCGCCATGGAATACCTGGTCCAGTCGAATAAGGCCACCTCGGGCGATGAGGTCAAGGACCAGATCCGCGCCGACGGCAAGCACGTCGTCGTCCTGGGCGGCGGTGACACCGGTGCTGACTGCATCGGCACCGCGCACCGACACGGTGCGGCCTCGGTGACCACGCTCGCCATCGGCAAGGAGCTTCCCTCCGAGCGTGCCGAGAACGAGCCCTGGCCCATGGACCCGCGCGTCTTCGAGCTCACCAGTGCCGATGAAGAGGGTGGCGAGCGCAGCTACCTGGCCTCCACCGTGGAGTTCCTCTCTGATGAGTTCGGAAACGTCCGCGCGCTGCAGGTGGCTGAGACCCAGTACAACGCCGATGGGTCACGTACTCCCAAGCCCGGCACCGAGCGTGAGATCCCGGCAGACCTGGTGCTGCTGGCACTGGGATTCACCGGTGCGGAGTCAGACACGCTGACCGGCCAGCTCGGTCTGGACTTCGATGCGCGGGGAAACATCACCCGGGCGGAGAACTATCAGACCTCGGTGGAGGGCATCTTCGTCGTCGGCGACGCCGGCCGCGGAGCCTCGCTGGTGGTCTGGGCCATCGCCGAGGGACGCGCCGCTGCTGCCAAGGTCGACGAGTTCCTCGAAGGGGAAACCCGCCTGCCTGCTCCGGTCAAGCCATCTGATCGTGCGATTTCGCTCACAGGCTGACTGTTATAGGCTCGGCAAAGGAAATTCTGGTCCAGTGTCGTGCCAGTCCATCAGAACGCTTATCAGCACTATAGATAGGACAAGGTGAGACATGAGACACGCCAAAATCGTCGCGACATTCGGACCAGCCACCGCAGGCTATGAGATGACCCGCAAGCTCGTTGAAGCCGGGGTGGACGTCGCCCGGGTGAATATGAGCCACGGTGACTACAGCGTCCACGAGGACACCTACAACACCGTCCGCGAGGTCTCCAAGGACCTGCGCCGCGCGGTGGGCATCTTCGCAGACCTCCAGGGGCCGAAGATTCGCCTGGGCCGCTTCGCCGAGGGAGAGCATGCCCTCGCCGTCGGTGACCGCTTCACCATCACCATCGACGATGTCCAGGGCACCAAGGACCGCTGCTCCACCACGTTCAAGGGCCTGCCCGGAGACGTCAAGGTCGGCGACACGCTGCTCATCGATGACGGCAAGGTCTCGCTGCGCGCCCTCGAGGTCACCGACACCGATGTCCTCACCGAGGTCACCGTCCCCGGCAAGGTCTCCAACAACAAGGGGATCAACCTCCCCGGCGTCGCGGTCTCCGTGCCGGCGATGTCGGAGAAGGACGAGGAGGACCTGCGCTGGGCCCTGCGCACCGGCTTCGACATGGTCGCGCTCTCCTTCGTCCGCGATGCCGCCGATATCGAAGCGGTGCACCGGATCATGGACGAAGAAGGCCGTCGCGTCCCTGTGATCGCCAAGGTGGAGAAGCCACAGGCTGTGGAGGCCCTGCAGGACATCGTGGATGCCTTCGACGCCGTCATGGTCGCCCGTGGCGACCTCGGCGTGGAGCTTCCGCTGGAAGAGGTGCCACTGGTGCAGAAGCGCGCCGTGGAGCTGGCTCGACGCTGGGCCAAGCCGGTCATCGTCGCCACCCAGGTGCTCGAGTCCATGATCGACAGCCCACGGCCCACCCGCGCAGAAGCCTCAGACTGCGCCAACGCAGTGCTCGACGGCGCAGATGCGGTCATGCTCTCCGGTGAGACCTCCGTGGGCCAGTTCCCGGTGGAGACCGTGGAGACCATGTCGCGGATCATCCAGACCACCGAGACCAAGGGACTCAGCCGCATCCCCGAGCTCGGCACCCGGCCCAAGACCCGCGGCGGTGCGATCACTCGTGCTGCCAAGGAGATCGCCGACCAGCTGGACATCGCGCATCTGACCACCTTCACGCGCTCCGGAGACTCGGCCCGCCGACTCTCCCGGCTCCGGCCCAAGCAGAACATCTTTGCCTTCACCCATGTGGAGCACACGCACAACATCTTGACGCTCTCCTGGGGCGTACAGCCGCGCTGGGTCGAATTCGCGACCCACACCGACACGATGACCGCGCAGGTGGACAAGCTCCTGCTCGAAGAGGGCGTGGCCAAGCTGGGCGAACTGGTGGTCATCGCCGCCGGTTCCCCTCCAGGACAGGCCGGCACCACGAACATGGTCAAGGTCCACCGCATCGGTGACCTCCACGATGCCGGGGATATCGATACCCTGCGTCGCGGTGACACTGCTCCGCCGAATAAGGAGCCAGTCGGCCCGTGGCCGGCAGCCAGTGCCTCGAGCCCGCACTAAGCGAGACAGGCTCATGGGTGCCGGTTCTCGGAGGGTCTGAAAGCCCGGTAGGATTCAGCACCCCGGGCCCTGACCCGGTAGGATGATGCTGTTTGTGAGGCCGAAAGGTCGCGCAGGCAGCATCGCCGTCAGGAGACGCTTCTGATGGCACAGCCCGAATGGCGGAATCGGTAGACGCGCCGCACTCAAAATGCGGTACCCCTGGTGTGTGGGTTCGAGTCCCACTTCGGGCACCATGTCGTAGCGGGACCAGAAGGAGAACGGTGAGCGAACAGACTCAGGCCGGCGGCACTGATGCCCCCGAGCAGGCCCCTGCTGCAGCAGAGCAGGACACAGCACCGCGACGCGTGCTGGTCGCCGAGGACGAGACCCTCATCCGGCTCGATATCGTGGAGATTCTCACCGGAGCCGGCTACGAGGTCGTCGGTGAGGCTGATAACGGCGAACGCGCCGTCGAACTCGCCCGGGAGACCGAACCCGACCTCGTCGTGATGGACGTCAAGATGCCCATCATGGACGGCATCTCAGCTGCCAAGATCGTGGCAGAGGAACGCATCGCCCCGGTGGTCATGCTGACCGCCTTCTCCCAGCGAGACCTCGTGGAATCGGCCCGCGAGGCCGGCGCCATGGCCTATGTGGTCAAACCCTTCACCGAGAATGACCTGATCCCCGCCATCGAGGTGGCGATGGCCCGTTTCGATGAGATCCGCGCCCTGGAGGACGAGGTCACCTCGCTCGCCGACAAGTTCGAGACGCGCAAGCTCGTCGAGCGGGCGAAGTCCCTGCTGACCACCAAGATGGGGCTCTCCGAACCCGAGGCCTTCCGCTGGATCCAGAAGACCTCCATGGACCGTCGACTCTCCATGCGCGAAGTCGCAGAGACCGTCGTCGACCAGATGGGCTGAAGCCCCACCCGCTCCCTCCCGGAGCCCACCCGCCATAACGTTGAGGGGCGGATTTTACGAGTTTCTCGGGCCTCTTTCGCCCTCAAACGCTCGTAGAATCCGCCCCTCAACGCGTGGGATGGGGGTTATCACCCCACCCCAGCTCATTCTGCATGCTGAGACAGCTTAGTCCTCGAGTGCGCTGGGACACGTGTGCAGGCATAGAATCTCAATCATGGCTGAGCACACCGCAGAGACCCCCGAGAACACCCCCGACATCGTCGCAGGCAAGGCGCCCTTCACGCCGCCCAAAGCAGTGACGGGGCCATCGATTCCGGAGAAACCACGCAGCTGGGAAGTGACCGACGGTTATACCCGGGCGCCCGCCCGCGGCATGCTCCGTGCTGTGGGCATGGGCGATGACGACTTCGGCAAGGCGCAGATCGGCATCGCCAGCTCCTGGAACGAGATCACCCCCTGCAATCTCTCGCTCGACCGGCTGGCCAAGGCTTCCAAAGAGGGAGTCCACGCCGGTGGCGGCTATCCGCTGGAGTTCGGCACCATCTCGGTCTCCGACGGCATCTCCATGGGCCACGAGGGCATGCACTACTCCCTGGTCTCCCGCGAGGTCATCGCCGACTCGGTGGAGACCGTCATCCAGGCCGAGCGCCTCGACGGTTCGGTGCTGCTCGCCGGCTGTGACAAGTCGCTTCCGGGCATGCTCATGGCAGCGGCCCGGCTCAACCTCTCCAGCGTCTTCCTCTACGCCGGTTCGATCATGCCGGGCGTCGCGCGCTTCGCCGACGGCACCGAGAAACAGGTCACGCTCATCGACGCCTTCGAAGGCGTCGGAGCCTGCGCCCGCGGCACCATCAGCGAGGCAGACCTCGACGTCATCGAACGGGCCATCTGCCCCGGCGAAGGTGCCTGCGGCGGCATGTACACCGCCAACACCATGGCCTGCATCGGTGAGGCCCTGGGAATGTCGCTGCCCGGTTCGGCGGCCCCACCATCGGCTGATCGTCGTCGCGATCACTACGCGCACAAGTCCGGTGAAGCCGTGGTGGAGCTGCTGCGCAAGGGCATCACCACCTCGGACATCCTGACCCTGAAGGCCTTCGAGAACGCCATCGCCGTGACCATGGCCTTCGGCGGCTCCACGAATGCCGTGCTGCACCTGCTGGCCATCGCCCGCGAGGCCGGGGTGGAGCTCAAGCTCGAGGACTTCAATCGCATCGGCGACAAGATCCCGCACCTCGGTGACCTCAAGCCTTTCGGTCAGTACGTGATGACCGACGTCGACCGGGTCGGGGGAGTGCCTGTGGTCATGCGCGCCCTGCTGGACGCCGGTCTGATCCACGGCGACGCACTCACCGTGACGGGCAAGACCGTGGCCGAGAACCTTGAGGCGATCAACCCGCCGGACATCGACGGCAAGATCATCCGTGCCCTGAACAACCCGATGCACCACAACGGCGGCATCGCGGTGCTTTCCGGATCGCTGGCGCCCGAGGGTGCAGTGGTGAAGTCCGCAGGCTTCGACGCCGAGGTCTTCGAAGGCACAGCCCGGGTGTTCGAGCGCGAGCAGCAGGCGCTCAAGGCGTTGGAGGAAGGACGGATCCAGGCGGGCGACGTCGTCGTCATCCGCTATGAGGGTCCCAAGGGCGGACCGGGCATGCGCGAGATGCTCGCCATCACCGGGGCCATCAAGGGAGCCGGACTGGGCAAGGACGTCCTGCTGATCACCGATGGTCGCTTCTCCGGAGGCACCACCGGTCTGTGCATCGGGCACATCGCCCCGGAAGCGGTCGACGGCGGACCCATTGCCTTCGTGGCTGACGGAGACATCATCAAGGTCGACATCGCAGGGCGCACTATCGACCTCATGGTGGACGCCGCCGACCTCGAGTCGCGCAAACAGGGCTGGACGCCGATTCCACCGTTCATCACCACCGGCGTGCTGGGCAAATATGCGAAGCTCGTCCGCTCAGCCGCCGAGGGCGCCTACTGCGGCTGAGGCTGGGCAGCCCAGGCCGGGAAGCTGAGGTCAGGCAGCTCAGGTCGGGGAGTCGTTTTCCACGATGTGAGACGGGTATCCGGGATGTTGACACGGATCACAGCCCGGGGAAACATGGATGGCATGCGTCAACTACTAGCGGTAGTACCCGTAGCCGCCGCCGGGGGAAGTGTGAAGTGATTCACACGCCTCAGGACGGCCGCTCGACTGCTTCCTTCGAGGCGGCCGAACGGTTGAACTGGAGCTGACGCATCCGCTCACCCCGGCAGAGAGCCCCACAGGCTTTTCAGTCGGGGTTTTCTCTTGACCGGAGTGGATCCACCACGGATCAGAACTTCTTGGATCAGCAATTCGGGAAACAGAGACTGAGGAAATGATGAGCAATCTGACAGCCACGAGCCCAGCACTGCTGGCCTCGAAAGCATCCAGCAGCGCCGCTGGCACCACCGCCGCCGACCGCATCTACGGCCCCGGCCGTGTGGTTGAACCGGTAGCGGTCACAGGCGCGGAATCCATTATCCGAAGCCTCGAATCCCTAGGCGTCACCGACGTCTTCGGCATCCCCGGCGGGACGATTCTGCCCACCTATGATCCGCTGATGGACTCCGAGCAGATCAACCACATCCTGGTGCGCCACGAGCAGGGCGGCGGCCACGCTGCCCAGGGCTACGCGATGGTCACCGGTCAGGTGGGCGTCTGCTTCGCCACCTCCGGGCCCGGCGCCACCAACCTGGTCACCCCCATGGCCGATGCCCATATGGACTCGGTGCCCATGGTGGCCATCACCGGTCAGGTCAACGCCAGCGTGATCGGCACCGACGCCTTCCAGGAGGCCGATATCGTCGGCATCTCCACCCCGATCACGAAGCACTCCTTCCTGGTGACCGACGCAGACCAGATCCCCAAGGTCATGGCCGAGGCATTCCACCTCGCCTCCACCGGACGTCCCGGACCGGTGCTGGTGGACATCACCAAATCGGCGCAGGTCGCGAAGACCACCTTCGCCTGGCCGCCAAAGGTCGAGCTCAACGGCTACCGCCCCGTCACCCGTGGCCACTCCAAGCAGATCCGAGAGGCGGCCAAGCTGATCCAGGCCGCCTCCCGTCCCGTCTTCTACATCGGCGGCGGGATGATCAAGGCCGAGGCCTCGAAAGAGTTCTACGCTCTGGCCGAATCGGTGGGGGCACCGGTGGTCAACACGCTCATGGCCCGCGGGGCCTTCCCGGACTCCCATGACCAGAATCTGGGCATGCCCGGTATGCACGGCACGGTCTCCGCTGTGGCCGCGCTGCAGCGTTCAGACCTGCTGATCACCCTGGGTGCTCGCTTCGATGACCGGGTCACCGGGCAGCTGGAGAGCTTCGCTCCTGACGCGAAAGTCATCCACGCCGATATCGACCCTGCGGAGATCTCCAAGAACCGTGCCGCCGACGTCCCGATCGTGGGCTCGCTGAAGGAGATCGTCCCGGAACTGACCACAGCCTTCGATGCTCTGGTCGCCAAGCATGGCCGCACGGACCTCGGCGCCTGGTGGAAGCAGCTCAATCACTTCCGCAAGACCTACCCGCTGGGCTACACCACGCCCGAGGACGGCAAGATCGCGCCGCAGATGGTGATCGAGAAGATCAACCAGGCATCCGGACCCGAAGCGGTCTATGTGGCTGGTGTGGGTCAGCACCAGATGTGGTCCTCGCAGTTCGTGAAGTACGAGCGTCCGCGGCAGTGGCTGAACTCCGGCGGACTGGGCACGATGGGCTACGCCGTGCCAGCCGCCATGGGCGCCCAGGTGGGCAACCCCGACCGGGTCGTCTGGGCCATCGACGGTGACGGCTGCTTCCAGATGACCAACCAGGAGCTGGCCACCTGCGCGATCAACAAGATCCCGATCAAGGTCGCGGTCATCAACAACTCCTCGCTCGGCATGGTGCGCCAGTGGCAGACCCTCTTCTACGAGTCCCGCTACTCCAACACTCATCTGAACACCTCGGTGTCGGACTCCGGTGGCGAAGTGGTGCGCATCCCTGACTTCCTGAAGCTCGCCGAAGCCTATGGCTGTGTGGGGCTGCGCTGTGAGCGACCAGAAGACATCGAAGCCGTGATCGCCGAAGCCATGGCCATCAACGACCGCCCAGTGGTGATTGACTTCGTGGTCTCGCGTGATTCGATGGTCTGGCCGATGGTCCCCGCCGGGGTCTCCAACAGCGACATCCAGTTCGCACAGAACCTGACCCCGGAATGGGACGAGGAGGACTAAAGCATGGGAACTCATGAGATCGTCGCGCCCGAGCAGCGGCGCACACTCTCGGTCCTGGTCGAAGACGTCCCCGGCGTGCTGACCAAGGTCTCCGGGCTCTTCGCCCGGCGAGCCTTCAACATCCACTCGCTGGCGGTAGGTCCTTCCGAACTGCCTGGACTGAGCCGCATCACCGTAGTGGTCGACGCCGACTCGAAGCTCCTCGAGCAGATCACCAAACAGCTGAATAAGCTGATCAATGTCATCAAGATCATCGAGCTGGCACCGGAGAACTCGGTCCAGCGCGAACACCTGCTGATCAAGGTCAAGGCTGACGCGCCCACCCGTCTGCAGGTCACCCAGGCCGTCGAGCTCTTCCGCGCCAAGATCGTGGACGTCTCTGTGGACTCACTCACTGTTGAGGCCACCGGCGCGCCTGACAAGCTCAACGCCCTCCTGGAGGTCCTCGAGCCCTTCGGAGTTCGCGAGATCGTGCGTTCCGGCACGCTTGCGATCTCCCGCGGCGCGAAATCCATGACCGACAGGGCGCTGCGCTGAACCCGTCTTGATCAACCCTGACCTTCAAACCAATCCCCAATATGAGGAGACCTCACTGTGACTGATCTCTATTACGACGACGACGCCGACCTGTCAGTTCTCAGCGGCAAGAAAGTCGCTGTCATTGGCTACGGCTCCCAGGGCCATGCTCACGCGCTGTCCCTGCGAGACTCAGGCGTCGACGTCGTCGTCGGTCTGAAAGCCGAATCCAGCTCCAAGGCCAAGGCCGAGGAGCAGGGCCTGACCGTGAAGACCGTGGCCGAAGCATCCGCCGAGGCCGACGTCATCATGATCCTGGTCCCGGACCAGCACCAGGCTGCGGTGTACTCCGCCCAGATCGCCCCGCATCTGGTGCCCGGCAATGTGCTGCTGTTCTCCCACGGCTTCAACATCCGCTTCGGCTACATCGAAGCTCCCACCGAGGTCGGCGTGGCAATGGTCGCGCCGAAGGGCCCGGGTCACGTGGTTCGCCGCGAGTATGAGGCAGGCCGCGGCGTACCAGCGCTGATCGCCGTGGAGCAGGATCCCTCCGGCCAGGCCAAGTCGATCGCGCTTGCCTACGCCAAGGGCATCGGCGGCACCCGCGCAGGCGTCATCGAGACCACCTTCACCGAGGAGACCGAGACCGACCTGTTCGGCGAGCAGGCAGTCCTCTGCGGCGGCGCCTCCCAGCTGGTGCAGTACGGCTTCGAGACCCTGACCGAGGCTGGCTACAAGCCGGAGATCGCCTACTTCGAGGTCCTCCACGAGCTCAAGCTGATCGTGGACCTGATGGTCGAAGGTGGCCTGACCAAGCAGCGCTGGTCCATCTCGGACACCGCAGAGTTCGGCGACTACGTCTCCGGTCCACGCGTGATCTCCCCGGAGGTCAAGGAGAACATGAAGGCCGTTCTCGCCGATATCCAGTCCGGAGCCTTCGCGAAGCGCTTCATGGATGACCAGCGCGACGGCGGCAAGGAGTTCAACGAACTCCGCAAGAAGAACGAATCCCACCCGATCGAATCCACGGGTCGCGAGCTGCGCAAGCTCTTCTCCTGGATCCCGCAGGATGATGACTACACCGAGGGTTCCACCGCTCGATGAGCTAATACGGTGAGTGGGGCGGACCGCTTTGGTCCGCCCCACTCACCGTCTGCACGTGCACGACTATTTTCATAGGCCATGCCACGCCAGTCGGCCAGGTCACTCGGCCATTCACGAAGCCACCCACGAAGCGCCAAAAAGAAGAAGGACATTGTGAGCACTCACCGCCCCGTCGTCGTACTCGCCGAGGAACTCTCACCCGCCACCGTCGAGGCCCTCGGCCCGGACTTCGAGATCCGCCAGTCCGATGGCACAGACCGCGAGCGACTCTTCGCTGATCTGGCCGATGCCGATGCCCTCATGGTGCGCTCCGCCACCCAGGTCGACGCCGAGGCGCTCTCCCACGCCAAGCAGCTCAAGGTCGTCGCTCGCGCCGGTGTAGGTCTGGACAATGTCGACATCAAGGCTGCCACCGCAGCCGGTGTCATGGTCGTGAACGCCCCGACCTCCAATATCATCTCCGCCGCGGAGCTCACCTGCGCCCATATCCTGGGGCTCGCGCGCAATATCTCCCCAGCGCATCAGGCACTGCGTGATGGCCAGTGGAAGCGCTCGAAGTACTCCGGTCTGGAGCTTGCCGATAAGACCCTCGGGGTCATCGGTCTGGGCCGCATCGGCGGACTGGTCGCCGAGCGGATGAAGGCCTTCGACATGGAGATCATCGCCTATGACCCCTATGTCACCTCCGCGCGAGCCCACCAGCTCGGCGCCCAGCTGGTCAGCCTGGATGAGCTCTACGCCAAGGCCGATGTCATCACGATCCATATGCCGAAGACCCCTGAGACGCTCGGGATGCTCAACACCGAGTCCTTCGCGAAGATGAAGAACACCGCGTTCGTGATCAACGTGGCCCGTGGTGGACTCATCGACGAAGCGGATCTCGAGACGGCCTTGGAAGCCGGCACCATCGGCGGCGCCGCCGTGGATGTCTTCGCCGCAGAGCCCTCCACAGACCTTCCCTTCTTCACGCGCGAGAACGTCGTGGTCACCCCGCACCTTGGAGCTTCCACCGCAGAAGCTCAGGAGAAGGCTGGCGTGTCTGTGGCGAAGTCTGTGCGCCTGGCACTGGCGGGGGAGCTCGTCCCCGACGCCGTCAACGTGGCCGGTGGCGCCATCGATGAACTGGTCCGCCCGGGCATCCCGCTGGTGGAGAAGTTGGGACGCCTGCTCAACGCTCTGGCCACCGACGCCTTCACCGATATCGAGACCGAGGCGGCCGGTGAGATCGCTGAGCTCAACGTCTCCGCCCTCCAGCTTGCAGCGCTCAAGGGCCTCTTCACCGACGTGGTCTCGGAGCAGGTCTCCTATGTCAACGCCCCAGTCCTCGCGGAGCAGCGCGGGATCTCCACCCGGCTGACCACCACCACCGAGGTGGAGGACTACCGCAACGCACTGACGGTGCGCGGAGCCACCAGCTCGGGATCAAACTTCGAGGTCCGCGGTACGCTCACCGGACCCAAGCAGATCCAAAAGATCGTCGGCATCAATGGCTACGACCTCGAGATCGCCCTGACCGAGCACCTGGTCGTGCTCGAGTATGCCGACCGCCCCGGCGTCGTCGGCGCGCTCGGCCGGATCCTGGGGGAGCACCAGGTCAACATCGCCGGCATGCAGGTCTCACAGAACACCAAGGCAGGCCGCGCGCTGGCGGTCCTCGCCATCGACGCTGCGCTGCCCGCTGGGGTGCTTGACGCGATCAGCGCCGAGGTGCAGGCCACTACGGCTGCCGAGGTGGACCTTGAGGACTGATCATGGTGCGCCGCGCAGCGCTGTTCTTCGGGGAGATCTGGACTCCGGCCTCTGCACGCTGGAACCGCGTGAGGTAAATTCCTAGGGTGACTTCTTCCCAGCCTTCGTTCTACATCACCACTGCGATCTCCTATCCCAATGGGACACCCCATATCGGGCACGCCTATGAGTACATCGCCTCCGACGCGATGGCCCGCTTCAAGCGTCTCGACGGATATGACACGTACTTCCTGACCGGCACCGATGAGCACGGACAGAAGATGCAGCAGTCGGCTGAGAAGGAGGGGATCACACCTCGAGAGCTCGCGACGCGGAACTCAGCGGAGTTCAAGCGCGTGGACGACGAGGTGCTCGGAATCTCCTACGATCGCTTCATCCGCACCACCGATGAGGATCACTACGCGGCCTCCACTGCGATCTGGCGCCGCATGGTCGACTCCGGGGACATCTACCTCGACAAATACGCCGGCTGGTACTCCGTGCGCGATGAGCGCTTCTTCACCGAGGATGAGACCGAAGTCCGGGCTGACGGTGACCGCTACGCCGCCGAGACCGGGACCCCGGTGACCTGGACCGAGGAAGAGTCCTACTTCTTCCGGCTCTCGAAGTACCAGCAGCCGCTGCTGGACTTCTTCGCCGCCAACCCAGACTTCGGCGGCCCGCGCAGTCGCTTCAACGAAGTGATCCGCTTCGTGGAGTCAGGTCTGGATGACCTCTCGATCTCGCGGACCACCTTCGACTGGGGAGTGCCCGTGCCGAAGGACCTCACCGCTGAAGAGACGGATCTGGACCATGTGATGTACGTCTGGGTGGATGCCCTGACGAACTACATCACCGGCGTCGGATTCCCGGACACCGAGTCGGAGAGCTATCAGAAGTTCTGGCCGGCAGATGTCCATGTCATCGGCAAAGACATCTCTCGCTTCCACTGCATCTTCTGGCCGGCCTTCCTCATGAGTGCCCAGCTGGAACTTCCCAAGCGCGTGATCATCCATGGCTTCCTGCACAACGCAGGAGAGAAGATGTCAAAGTCCGTGGGCAACGTGGTGGCGCCCGAGGCATGGGTCACCGAGTACGGCATTGATCCGGTGCGGTTCTTCCTGCTGCGTGAATTCCCCTTCGGCCAGGACGGCTCCTATACCCATGAGGCTGTGGTGGGGCGGAAGAACTCCGACCTCGCGAACAACCTCGGCAACCTCGCCCAGCGGTCGCTCTCGATGATCGTGAAGAACTGCGAGGGCGTGATCCCGCAGCCGGGGGAGCGCACCGCCGCTGACCGCAGGATCCTGGCGCAGGCCGAGGAGCTGCTGGAGATCAGCCGAGCCGCCTATGACATGCAGGACTTCCACCGCGCCCTGGAGCGCACCTGGTTCGTGCTGGGGGAGGCCAACGCCTACTTCGCGGAGCAGGAGCCCTGGAAGCTCAAGAAGACCGATCTCTCGAGGATGAACACCGTGCTCTTCGTGACTGCTGAAGTGGTGCGCAAGGTCACGCTGCTGGTGCAGCCGGTGATGCCGGAATCTGCCTCCAAGCTCCTCGATGCTTTGAACATCGCCGAATCCGGCGATGCCGGAGCGACGAATGCGTCGAACTCAGGCCCACGCAGCTTCGCATCCTTCGGCACCGAGCTGGTGCCCGGCACTCCGATCGAGAAGCCTGCGCCGATCTTCCCGCGGCATGAGGAGAAGACCGACTGAGCAGGTGCGATCTCAGATGCTGAGAGCCTGAGTCGCTGCCCTCGTCCTGTGTGGATCCAGCGCATAGAGTGAGAATATGGCTGAGAACACATTTGAGATTGCAGTAATCGGCGGCGACGGCATCGGACCAGAGGTGGTTGCCGAGGCGCGGAAGGTGCTCGACGCCGCGGTGGCAGGTGAGAGCGCCACCCTGAACTACACCGAGTACTCGCTGGGTGCCGCGCACTGGCTCACCACGGGAGAGACCCTCACCGAGGAGACGCTCCAGGCCCTGCGCGGACATGACGCGATCCTCTTCGGCGCCGTCGGTGCGGATCCATTGGATACCCGCGTTCCCTCCGGCATCATCGAACGCGAGCTGCTGCTGGGTCTGCGCTTCAACCTCGACCACTGCGTCAATCTCCGTCCCACCCGTTCCTATCCTGGTGTGGTCTCCCCGCTGCGCGGAGTCGATGAAGAGAATCCGATCGACTTCGTAGTGGTCCGCGAGGGCACCGAGGGCCCCTACGCCGGGAACGGCGGCCTGCTGCGCCGCGGGACCAGCGCAGAGATCGCCACAGAAGTCTCGGTCAACACCGCCTATGGCATCCGTCGGGTCGTCGAAGACGCGTTCACCCGTGCTCAGGCCCGGGACAAGCACCTGACCCTGGTGCACAAGAACAATGTGCTCACCTACTCCGGTGACCTCTGGACCCGGACCACTGCCTCGGTGGCAGAATCTTTCCCCGATGTCCGCTGGGACTATATGCACGTGGATGCGGCGACGATCCACATGGTCAACAACCCGCAGCGCTTCGATGTGATCGTCACCGATAACCTCTTCGGCGACATCCTCACCGACCTTGCGCCAGCGATCAGCGGCGGCATCGGCCTGGCAGCCTCAGGCTCCATCAACACCTCCGGCACCGCGCCGTCGATGTTTGAACCGGTCCACGGCTCCGCCCCGGACATCGCTGGCAAACAGATCGCCGATCCCACCGCTGCTGTGCTCTCCGCCGCGCTGATGCTTGACCACCTGGGTCTCTCGGCCGCCGGCGCGCGCATCGAGGCCGCCGTGCTGGATCAGCTGACGCAGTGGGCCCACGATGGCGTCACCGGACTGAGCACCGGCCAGCGCGGCGACGCCTTCGTGGCACGCCTGAGCGCCTGAGATCGTAGAGTAAGACCTAAGACTCTGCCCCGAGCGGCCCTCCGCTCGTGCATACCCGAAAGGTCACCATGAAGTTCGATCACACAGCACACCCAAACCCCGTCACCGCGGAGCGGCTGGAAGAGATTCTCGCGAACCCCGGTTTCGGAACGAACTTCGCCGATCACACCTCGGTGATCGACTGGACCACCGATGAGGGCTGGACCAACGCTCGGGTCGAACCCTACGGTCCGATCTCCCTGGATCCTGCTGCCGCAGTGCTGCACTATGCCCAGGAGATCTTCGAGGGCATGAAGGCCTACCGGCACGCCGACGGCGGGATCTACACCTTCCGTCCACTGGAGAACGCCAAGCGGCTCAACCGCTCCGCCGTTCGCATGGCCCTGCCTGAGCTCCCCGAGGAGCTGTTCCTGGCGTCTCTGGAAGAGCTCGTCCAGACCGATAAGGACTGGGTCCCCAGCGGCGACGGTGAGGCGCTGTACCTGCGGCCCTTCATGTTCGCCTCCGAGGCCTTCCTCGGGGTTCGCCCGGCACGGGCAGTCTCCTACCGCGTCATCGCCTCGCCTGCAGGCAACTACTTCGGCGGAGAGCTGAAGCCAGTGCGCATCTGGGTCTCTCGCGATTACATCCGTGCCGCCCCCGGCGGCACCGGTGCGGCCAAGACCGGTGGAAACTATGCCGGGTCCCTCGCGGCGCAGCAGCAGGCCACTGCCCAGGGATGCGACCAGGTGCTTTTCCTGGACCCGCTGCGCGAGAACGCCATCGAAGAGCTCGGTGGCATGAACGTCTTCCTGGTGACTCGCGATAATAAGCTGATCACCCCGAAGCTCACCGGCACCATCCTCGAAGGGATCACCCGAGACTCGGTCATCCAGCTCGCCAAGGATCGCGGCATGGAGGTCGAGGAGCGGCAGGTCACGCTCGAAGAGTGGGATGCAGGCATCGCTGACGGCACCGTCACCGAGGCCTTCGCCTGCGGAACCGCCGCGGTCATCACCCCGATCGGTGAACTTCTCGACGGCGATCGCCGCATCGCCTCCGCCGGCACCGGTGACGTCACCCAGGCCATCCGGGCGGAGCTGCTCGGCATCCAGACCGGCACGGTCGAGGACCGGCACGGCTGGATGCATCAGCTCGCCTGAGCCTTCCTGCGGCGTGCTAAGCCTGCCTGCACCGTGCAATGCGCGTGGACGATAGAGTTGGTGCATGCGCATTGCACGTTTTGTTACGGACGCCGAACCCTCCTACGGACTCGTCACGGGGGAAGAGGGCGAAGAGACCCTGATCCAGCTCGCGGGGGACCCCTTCTATCAGGGGATCCAGCAGACCGAGACCACCCATAAGCTTGAAGATGTGCGCCTCGTCGCACCGATCATCCCGCGCTCGAAGGTGATCGGCGTCGGGAAGAACTACGCGGATCACATCGCCGAGATGGGTGGTGAGACTCCGGTCTCCCCGCTGCTCTTCATGATCCCCAACACCGCCGTGGTCGGCCCCAATGAGCCGGTCACGCTTCCCTCCTTCTCCGAGGAGATCAGCTACGAGGCTGAGCTCGCCGTCGTCATCGGCCGGATCTGCAAGGACGTCCCGGTTGACCGGGTCGATGAAGTCATCTTCGGCTACACCGTCGCCAACGACCTCACCGCTCGGGACGCACAGCGCACCGACGGTCAGTGGGCCCGGGCCAAGGGCTTCGACGGGTCCACCCCGCTGGGTCCCTGGATCGAGACGGAGCTGGAACCCGAAGGCCTCCGGGTGACCGGCCGGCTCAATGGAGACACCGTTCAGGACGGCTCCACCTCGGAGATGATCTTCGGCGTCGCTGAACTCATCTCCTATATCTCTCAGGCCTTCACGCTGCTCCCCGGTGATGTCATCCTCACCGGCACGCCGGCAGGGGTCGGTCTGCTCAAGGCCGGAGACCGCTTCGAAGCGGAAATCGAAGGCATCGGCACACTCGTCAACCACTTCAGGAACTGATTTCACACCATGACCGTCACTGCTGCACCCTCCACCCAGATTCCCGCCGTCGATTCCAGCACCGAGGTCCGGGTCCGGTTCTGCCCTTCGCCCACAGGCACCCCTCACGTCGGGCTGATCCGCACGGCACTGTTCAACTGGGCCTACGCCCGGCACACGGGCGGAAAGCTCATCTTCCGGATCGAAGACACCGACGCCGCGCGGGACTCCGAGGAGTCCTATGAGCAGCTGCTTGAAGCGCTGCGCTGGCTCGGCATCGACTGGGACGAGGGTGCAGAGACGAGCGGGCCGCATGCGCCCTACCGGCAGTCACAGCGCGGCGAGATATACGCCGAGGTGCTCAAGAAGCTCAAAGACGCGGGCTTCATCTATGAGGCCTTCTCCACCCCGCAGGAGGTTGAGGAACGCCACCTCGCCGCCGGTCGGGATCCGAAGCTCGGCTATGACGGATTCGACCGTGAGCTGAGCCAGGAGCAGATCCTCGCCTACCGTGCTGAGGGCCGCGAACCAGTCCTGCGCTTTCGGATGCCCGACGAAGACATCACCTTCACCGACGCCGTACGCGGTGACATCACCTTCGGTGCCGGATCCGCCCCGGACTTCGTCGTCGCCCGCGCCAACGGCCAGCCGCTCTACACGCTGGTCAATCCGGTCGATGATGCGCTCATGGAGATCACCCACGTGCTGCGCGGCGAGGACCTGCTCTCCTCGACCCCGCGCCAGGTGGCGCTCTACCGCGCTCTGCACGCGGTGGGAGTGGCCAAGCACATGCCGGTGTTCGGACACCTGCCCTATGTGATGGGGGAGGGCAATAAGAAGCTCTCCAAGCGAGACCCTGAGTCGAACCTCTTCCATCACCGGGACCGCGGTTTCATCCGCGAGGGCCTGCTCAACTATCTGGCGCTGCTGGGCTGGTCACTCTCGGCGGATGAGGACATCTTCTCGGTGGAGGAACTCATCGAACACTTCGACATCGCGGATGTGCTGGCCAACCCGGCGCGCTTCGATGTGAAGAAGGCTGAGGCCATCAACGGCACTCACATCCGCCGGCTGGAGTCCTCGGACTTCCGCGACCGGCTGGTGCCCTACCTGCAGTCCCGGGAGCTCGTAGGAGCGGAGCTCACTGCCGAGCAGGCGAAGATGCTCGACGGTGCGGCTCCACTGGTCCAGGAGCGGATTGCCCTGCTGGACGAGGGTGCTGACATGATGAGCTTCCTCTTCATCAGCGACGCGGATCTCGAGATCGAGGAGAAGGCCTTCAGCGGTCTGGGTGACCAGGTCTTCGAGACTCTCGATGCCTCCATCGCTGCGCTGGAAGGTGTGGCTGAGCAGGACTGGACGACCGAGACCATCGAGTCCGCGCTGCGCGTGGCATTGCTTGAAGGGCTCGAGCTCAAGCCGCGGAAGGCCTTCGGAGCCGTGCGCTCGGCGATCTCAGGACGCCGGGTCTCACCTCCGCTGTTCGAGTCCATGGAACTGCTGGGCCGTGAATCCTCGCTGACTCGACTGCGCAGATTCCGCGAGCTGGCGGCCGCTCGCGCGTGATCTGAACTGAGCCTGCCACTGGTGGCACCTCGCGGTTTTGTGCTGAGGTGCCACCAGTGTGTATAGTTGATTCCCGTTGCTGGGCGCGAAAATACGCCCGAAACGACGCAGTTGATAAGCAAATATTGGGCTATGGTGTAATTGGCAACACAGCGGTTTCTGGTACCGTCGTTCTAGGTTCGAGTCCTAGTAGCCCAGCGGAGATCCCTGGTGATCTCGCATATAAGCAGGATCGGCCCTCGGCGACGGGGGCCACAGTTATGGAATACGGCCCCATCGTATAGCGGCCTAGTACGCTGCCCTCTCACGGCGGTAACGCGGGTTCGAATCCCGCTGGGGTCACGGCCGTTTGTCCCCCGATCTCTGAAGAGACCGGGGGGATGAACTTTCCATAGCAAGTCCTCCAGCCTGGCTGGAGAGTCAATTTCATAGGGCCCCATCGTATAGCGGCCTAGTACGCTGCCCTCTCACGGCGGTAACGCGGGTTCGAATCCCGCTGGGGTCACCACAGGTGATAGAAGAAGCGCCCGGTCTCGAATGAGACCGGGCGCTTCTTTTGCGTTGAGAGGCGGATTCTCCGAACATCTCATAGGCTTTTCGGCCCAAAGTGCTCGGAGAATCCGCCCCTCGACGGGGGTGGGGTCAGTCCTGCTCGGGGCGGCCGGTGAAGGGCAGGACCGAGGAACCATCCCCGAGTCCCTCGCCGCCGATGACCACGAGGCCGCCGTTCTGCTCCAGGATCACCGCGGAGACACCCTCAAGTGATCCGTGCGCGGAGTTACGAGCTGCGGTGTGCACGTCGTCTTCCACCAGCTGGTGCTTGCGCAGCGCCTTGCGCTGGAACTTGCCCTGGTAGTAGATGAGCACCGGCGGCGCATCCAGTACGCGGCGCATCTTCGGGGAGCGGCCTCGTATGAATGCCATGAGCCACTGCAGCAGCACGATGAGCGCAAGTGCGAGCAGTGCCTGGCTCAGCGGCACGTCCGCGGCAGTGATCGTCCGGCCAAAGGTCGAGCCGATGGTGACCGCGACGATGAAGTCCAGCGGTGTCATGTTCGCCATGGTCCGCGGCCCGGAGATTCGCAGGATGAGTATGAGGGCTAAGTACCCCGCCGTCAGGGTGATGACGGTGTGGAGGATCGGGTCCCACCCGTCCCAGTATTGAGTGATGTCCATTTGGCGACCATGTCATCTCACAGATTCGGTGTCCAAAAAGATCAGTGTCCAAGAAGATCCGTGTCCAACGGGCTTCAGCGATCAACTGCACTCAGGGCGCATCAGAACTCAGTGGCAACTGATGTCAGGGCGCATCGGCGCTGTCCACCGGGACCGCGAAGACAATGTGGTTGTCCTCGTGGCTCTGGACCTCCTGATCGAAGCGCCCGGTGCAGGTGATCAACCGGAGCTCATCCTCCGGCAGCACCCCGAAGACCTCCTGCGTCGGGAAGTCATCCTTGGGGAACACCGCAGTGCGCTCTACCCGGTACTCATGGACAGTCCCTTCGGCATCTGTGACGAAAACCTCATCACCGGCCGAAAGTTCTTCCAAGCGGTGGAACACTGCCGGGCCAGTGGTGGAGTCCACGTGACCGGCCAGCACAGTGGGTCCCGCGCCGCCGGGCATGCCTCCACCGTCGAACCAACCCACATCGTCCCAGTCCTCCGGGACTTCCATGGTTCCGTCTGCTGCGATCCCGAGGTCGATCAGTGACTCATCCACCTCAATCGAGGGAATACTCACCCCCACTGGAGGTACACCAGCTTCGCTGGAAACAGCAGAACTGTCAGGTCCGTCAGCCCCACCGGTTCCAGCAGTCTCCTCAGCCCCACTAGACCCACCAGTCTGGCCAGTCGCTTCAGCCGGTTCAGCCGCTTCAGGCGGGTCAGCGGCGTCGGCCGTCGTCTCAGCTCCACAGCCGCTGAGCCCCAGCCCGGCCGCCAGCGCGGCGGCAACCCAGAAGGGTCGCCGCCGTGCTCGCTCAGCCGTGCGGGGGCTCAACTGCACAGGGGTGAGACTCATGCGTTCTGGTTGCGCCGCATCAGCATCCAGGCGCCGCCGCCTGCCAGGGCGAGAACGCCCATTCCGGCGAAAACGCCTGTCTGAGTGGAGGACTGCTGCATTCCGCCGCCACCGGTCTCAATGCCGTCCAACGGGACCTGAGCCAGCTGACCGCGCACCACGCCGTCGGCGAATTCCTCAGTGTGTGAATCGCCGGTGAATCCGGCAGGGTTGGCCTCGATCTCGGCGAGGCTGAATCCCTCGCCGGTGTCGGCGCCGTCGTCGCCCTCAACGCCAGTGGTGAAGGGACCCGCCATGCAGCCGGAGGAGGTGCGTGGCTCGTCACCCACGGGCTCCGGGTTGGGGAACGCCAGTCGTGGCGGACCAGGCTCGCCGGCAGCGGCCTCGTGGATGTGTGTTGCGGTGTCTGCCGGGCTCTCATAGTCGCCGGTGACGCCGGTGAGAGTGATCTCGTAACAGATGACCTCTTCCTCTGAATTGATCCAGAACATGAAGTCGCCCGTCGCGCCCTCTTCGCCGGGGGACACCTCGCCATCGGCATCGATGACCTGGTCCGGGGTCGCCATGACCGAGAAGGCGCTGGTGAACTCATCAGGGCGCTCCACGGATCCATCAGCCTCTGTGCTCGCCTGGGCCATCGTGGGGGAGAGCAGAAGCACTGCAGCTCCCAAGGTTGCTCCGGCGCCGATAGTCCTACGGCGGCTCGATGTCGTCGTCATGGCGTGCTCCTTCAGTGCATTGTGAGCTGCATCTCAACTCATCACCAGGTATTACGCGCCGCAGTCGAGCTGCGTTCACCACGGATCGATATTTCTTCGGAAAACTTCGTCAGAGCCGACTGACCTGGCTGTGTATCGTAGGATCAGGTCCTCGCGCCCGAGTCCAGGCTGCGAGTGTGGATGAGAGGCACTTCAATGCGGCGGGAGGCGGATGACGGCGTGCGCCCGAGTATCTATCCTGATTCGCTGAGCATCGAGAGCGCCTATGATCTGCACGGGGCTGAACTCTTTGGCTTCGCGCTCAATGCGCTGCAGGATCGCGGAGCCGCCGAGGAATGCGTGCAGGAGACGTTCGTGCGCGCATGGCGGGCCGCCGATCGCTATGACCGGGAGCGCGCGAGCCTGCGCACCTGGCTCTTCGCGATCGCCAGAAACGTCGTCCGTGATGCGTTCAGGGCCCGCCAGCGCATCCCGATCCCGGCAGAACAGGGCTTGGGCGAATCGTCCCCGCACCAAGGACCGGATCCCACTCAGACCATGATGCTGGTCCAGGCTCTCAGCGCTATCAGCTCCGAGCACCGCGAGGTGGTCGTGGCAGTGCATCTGCTGGGATTCACCTACGCTGAGCTCTCAGAGTCGCTGGAGGTCCCGGTGTCCACACTGCGCACACGGACCTATTACGGATTGCGCGCCCTCCGGCGCGTGATGGAAGAGATGGAGGGTGAGGTATGAGTGATCATCACGACGACGCCGAGCCCCGGCCACGCGGGCGCGATGCCGCACACTCAGAAGGTTGCGCAGAATCTGGTCACGATCGTCGCGCCGAACTGATCGCAGCGGCGATCGGCGGAGACCTGACGGCGCAGGAAGCGCAGGAGCTCGACGCGCTGCGCCAGGCCGATCCTGAACTTGATCAAGAGCTGCTCCAGCTTCGTCAGTTGACCGGGGCCCTGGGTCAGCACATCTCGTCATGGCGGGAGGAGACGCCCTCGGCGTCGCTGAGAGACCGCGTGATCTCTGCCGTGCAGGAGCCTGCCCCAGCCCCAGCCCAGCATTCAGCCCCCTCACGCTCAGCGACCCCAGCAGCATTCCGTGTTCCCCGACGCGCGCGTCGCATGGCACTGCTCGCGGCAGCCTGTGTCGCGGTGGGTGCAGGAGCAGCGCTCGGAGTGCAGGCGACGATGGATTCTGAACCTGTAGGGCCTCCGGGAATGCTCGGTGCCAGCGAACCTGTCAGTTTCAGCGACCCCGGGGTGGGCGTCGATGTGGACGGGTCATTGGTCGCCCACACCTGGGGTACCGAAACGGTGCTCGAGGTCGACGGCCTGCCGGTGGGCGACCCCTTCACTGTCGTGCTTATCGGGGAGGACGGACGGGAAATCGAGTCAGGCTCATTCCTCGGTTCAGAGGTCCCGGTGGATTGCCGGATGAACGGCGCAGTGCTGCGTGAGGACGTAGATCGGCTGGAGATTCGAGACGATTCAGGGGTCACCATCACCGCCGCTGAGCTGCCCGAGGTTGACTCTTCTGAGGTTGAATGAGGGGCTCGGCATGAATGCGCAGACCGTGGGTCAAGCCGGAGAGGAAGCGGTCCTCGAGGTCATCCTGGAGGAGCTGGGAGATACTGCGGGGTCGGAGCACGGTTCCCGGGACGCGCTATCGGTACTGACGCTGCCTCCTGGTGATGATGCTGCCATCTTGGAGCTCCCCGCAGACGGTGAGCCTGCCCGGATCGTGCTGACCACCGACACCTTGAGTCAGGACCAAGACTTCCGGCAATCCTGGTGGGGCCCAGGGGCGGATGTCGCAGCCGGAACCGCAGTGGGGCTCAAGGCCGCCGCACAGAACCTCTCGGATCTCAACGCGATGGCGGCGACACCCATCAGCTTGCTGGTCAGCCTGACGTTGCCCCCTGAGACCTCGCTGGACTGGGTGCGCGGCTTCTACCGAGGCATGGCCCAGGCGATCAGCGGTGAAGCAACACAGCAGTGCAGCATCGCTGGTGGGGACCTCGGGTCTGGTCCGTCGATCTCGGTGAGCATCACCGCTATCGGTCGCCTCGCTGCCGGGCGCGCGCCATTGCGCCGCTCTGGGACACAGGCAGGGGACCAGCTGGCAGTATCCGGGGATCTGGGACGCGCCGCGGCAGGGTTGGCACTCATGGAGGCTGGCCAGGACTGCACGTCGGCTGAGCTTGCTGCTCTGCGGGACGCGCAGATCGCGCCACGGCCTCGTCTGGCAAGTGGGATTCAGGCGATAGACGCCGGTGCCACTGCCGGAATGGATCTCTCCGACGGTCTGCTGCGTGATGCGGCTCGGCTCGCCCGCGCCTCGGGCGTCAGATTCAGCATCGCGGATGAGCTGCTTCGCGAACACGCTCGGGGGCTTCTGCCTGCGGCACGCGCGCTGGGCCTGCCCGAATCAGACACGCTGCGCTGGGCGGCGGCCGGTGGTGAGGACTATGCGCTGCTCGCGACCTTCCCGGCAAATGCAACGCTTCCAGCCGGTTTCCGACGGATCGGTGCCGCGCTGCAGGCGGACACCCCCGGAGACGCCGATGGCGCCCCCGAGGTGATCCTCGAAAGCGCCATCGATAAGCTTGGCTGGGATTCGCTTCAGACCTAGGCCAGTGGCCTAAGCCCGAAGCTGTGCCCTACGCGTCTGCGAAGTGGCGGCCCAGCTGGGCGAAGCGCCAGCCGGCACCCTCCCACTGTTCAGCATTGAGCACATTGCGTGCATCGATGAACTGCTTCTGGGCGACGAGCGATTCGAGATCCGTGGGCACCAGGGCCTTGAACTCGTTCCACTCAGTGGTCAGCACCACCAGGTCGGCATTGGTGACGGCCTCGGTGAGGGAATCCACGTAGCCCAGGCGCGGGAAGCGCTTGGCTGCATTCTTGTTGCTCTCCGGGTCATAGACGGCGACATCAGCGCCGGCGCTGAAGAGCCGCACTGCCACATCGAGGCCGGGGGAGTCACGCACGTCGTCGGAAAGTGGCTTGAACGCCACACCCAGGACGGCGATCCGCTTCCCGGTGAGGTCACCGGAGAGGATGTTTTCGGCCAGGTTGACCACGCGGTCGCGACGGCGAAGGTTGATCTGGTCCATCTCGTCGAGGAAACGCATGGTGTGGTCCAGGCCGAGCTCGCCCACGCGGGTCTGCAGGGCGCGGATATCCTTCGGCAGGCAACCGCCGCCGAAGCCCACACCTGCATTGAGGAACTTGCGTCCGATGCGGGTGTCGTGACCGATGGCGTCGGCGAGGGTGGTGATGTTTCCGCCCACCGCCTCGGTGACCTCGGAGAAGGCGTTGATGAAGGAGATCTTGGTGGCCAGGAAGGCGTTCGCTGCCACCTTGACCAGCTCAGCGGTCTCGAAATCGGTGTTGATCCATGGAGTCTCGCGGCTCAGGGCCTCGGAGTAGACATCGCGCAGAACAGCCTCATCGGCTGGATCTGCGGTGCCGACCACAAGGCGGTCCGGGCGGAGGGTGTCCTCCACGGCGAATCCTTCGCGCAGGAACTCGGGGTTCCACGCGAGAGTCACGTTGACGTTGGGGTCAGACTCTTCGGCCACCAGCTTTGCGAGCCGGCGAGCGGTGCCCACCGGAACTGTGGACTTGCCGACGATCAGCGCGTCCTTCTTGATGGACTTGGCCAGGGACGTGGTCGCGGCATCAACGAAGGTCATATCCGCGCCGGTGCCGCCAGCCTGCTGAGGTGTTCCTACGGCGATGAAGTGAACATCGCCCCAGGCGCCGACCTCTTCGAGGTCCGTGGTGAAGCGCAGCCGACCTGAATCCACGTGCTTGCGGATAAGTTCAGGCAGACCGGGTTCGTGGAAGGGGAGCTCTCCGCGGGAGAGCGAGTCGATCTTCTCAGGGTCGATATCCACACCGAGCACGTCATAGCCAAGTTCTGCCATGCATGCCGCGTGGGTAGCGCCGAGGTAGCCGGTTCCGATAACACTTATGTTCTGAATCACGCCCCTCATCATAAGGCCATGAAGCAAATTCCTGGGAATAGTCGCCTATGGGTGCGCCGCAGGGACTACTGCTCGCCCAGTCCATGTTCGGCGGCATCAGGATTCTTGCGCACCAGCTCGGTCAACTGATGAGCGGCCTGGACGACGACGCCGGCATATTGCCGTCCGGGCTGCCGGGTCAGGCGCTCTATAGGTCCGGAGATGGACACGGCCGCGATGACCCGACCCGAAGGTCCGCGCACCGGCGCTGAAACTGAGGCGACCCCGGCCTCACGCTCGCCCAGAGACTCACCCCAGCCGCGGCGTCGTACTCCTGCTAAGACTGTGGGGGTGAAGCGCGCGCCCTGGAGTCCCTCAACAAGTCTTTCGTGGTCCTCCCAGGCAAGCAGGACCTGAGCTGCCGAACCGGCCTTCATGGAGAGCTGAGTTCCCACAGGAATGGAGTCACGCAGACCGATGGGCCGTTCTGCGGAGGCCACGCACACCCGCGCGTCCCCCTGGCGGCGGTAGAGCTGGGAGCTTTCTCCGGTGGCGTCGCGCAGCCGAAGCAGAATCGGACCCGCAGCGGTCACCAGGCGGTCATCTCCGGCGGCAGAGGCCAGTTCCGCAAGACGGGAACCGATCACATAGCGCCCGCGCACATCGCGACTGAGGAAGCGGTGGTGGACCAGGGCACTGGCCAAGCGGTGCACGGTGGGGCGGGCGAGTCCGGTGCATTCGACCAGCTGTGCCAGCGAGGCGGGCCCAGCTTCGAGTGCGTCCATGATCATCACCGATTTGTCCACCACACCGATGCCAGAGGGGGAATGCAGCGGTCGCGGTGGATCCGGCGGCAGCGTGGGTGGGACTGCTGAGTCCATCTCGGCGGAGGCCAGCTTCTGCGCGACCATGCGACGCGGCGGCACGCCAGCAGCAGAGCGGGAAGCGGCGGGGCGGGCCCCCTGGGGCGGATTCGGCACACCTGGACGTGGCGAGTAGTGCGAGGCTGGCATGGGTTCATGATACTGGCATTTCCGCTGAGGATCTCAGATAATGAGACCTGCCCGGGGAGGTATAGATGCCGCCGCACAATGGTGCTTCTGTAGAGAGTGAGTCCATCAGGAGGATCCCATGGCAGACAAGCCACTCACATTGCCGGAAAAGGTCTGGCGCGACCACGTCGTTGTGCCGGGACAGGAGTCGGAGGGACAGCGTTCCCCAGACCTTCTCTACATCGACCTGCACCTCGTCCACGAGGTCACCAGCCCACAAGCCTTCGAGGGCCTGCGCCTGGCTGGGCGTCCGGTGCGCCGTCCTGATCTCACCATCGCCACCGAGGATCACAACACCCCCACGCTGGAGATCGATAAGCCCATCGCGGACCCCATCTCCCGCAAGCAGGTGGACACCTTGCGCGCCAATGCCAAGGAATTCGGTGTCCGCATCCACTCCCTGGGTGACGCGGACCAGGGCATCGTCCATGTCGTGGGCCCCCAGCTGGGACTCACCCAGCCAGGGATGACCGTGGTCTGCGGAGACTCACATACCTCCACACACGGCGCCTTCGGCGCGCTGGCCATGGGGATCGGCACCTCCGAGGTCGAGCACGTGCTCGCCACCCAGACCCTCCCGCTGAAGCCCTTCAAGACCATGGCGATCACCGTCAACGGCTCGCTGCGTCCAGGAGTCAGCTCAAAGGACATCATCCTGGCGGTCATCGCTGAGATCGGCACCGGCGGCGGCCAGGGCTATGTGCTCGAATACCGCGGCAGCGCGATCGAGGAACTCTCGATGGATGCGCGGATGACCATCTGCAATATGTCCATCGAGGCCGGCGCGCGCGCTGGCATGATCGCCCCCGATAAGACCACCTTCGAGTTCATCAAGGGCCGTCCGCACGCCCCGCAGGGCGAGGACTGGGATGCCGCAGTCGAGTACTGGGAATCGCTGCGCACAGATGAAGGTGCCCAGTTCGACGCCGAGGTCATCCTCGACGCAGACACCCTGGACCCCTTCGTGACCTGGGGAACCAACCCCGGCCAGGGCGTGAGCCTCAATGGCGCAGTCCCGACTCCCACGGACTTCACCGACGACGTGGCCCGTGAGTCCGCCGAGCGCGCGCTGACCTATATGGATCTTCAACCAGGCACTCGGATGAAGGACATCCGCGTGGACACCGTGTTCCTGGGCTCCTGCACGAACTCCCGGATGGAGGATCTGCGGGCTGCGGCCGAGATCCTGCAGGGTCAGCAGAAGGACCCCGACATTCGCATGATCGTGGTTCCCGGCTCTGCCAAGGTGCGCCTGCAGGCCGAGGCTGAGGGGCTGGACAAGGTGTTCAAGGAGTTCGGCGCCGAGTGGCGATTCGCTGGCTGCTCGATGTGCCTGGGAATGAACCCCGACCAGCTGGCGGAAGGGGAGCGCTGCGCGTCGACCTCCAACCGCAACTTCGAAGGTCGACAGGGCAAGGGAGGCCGGACGCATCTGGTCTCTCCCGTGGTGGCGGCGGCCACCGCGATCCGGGGCACGCTTTCTGCACCGGTCGATCTCCTCGTCTCTGCCTGACTGCAGTGCCGGTCTGACATCCGGCGCTGTCTGAAGCTCCACGCCGCCTGACATCCGTCTCTGTTCGAAGAAGGAAACATGGAACCCATCACCACACATACCGGCGTCGGTGTCCCACTGAAGCAGTCGAATGTGGACACCGACCAGATCATTCCCGCCGTCTACCTCAAGCGGATCACCAAGACCGGGTTCGAAGACGCCTTGTTCTCCTCCTGGCGCAAGAATCCCGACTTCGTGCTCAACCAGCCCGTGTATAAGCATGGTTCGGTGCTGGTGGCGGGATCGGACTTCGGCACCGGATCCTCACGTGAGCATGCCGTGTGGGCGCTGAAGGACTACGGCTTTCGGGTCGTGATCTCTTCTCGCTTCGCCGATATCTTCTACGGCAATTCGGCCAAGCAGGGTCTGCTCGCGGCAAAGGTCGCGCAGCCCGACATCGAGCTGATCTGGAAAGAGCTCGAGAGCAACCCAGGAACCGAGATCACCGTGGACCTCGTGGCGCGTACTGTGCACTGCGGTTCCGTGGACACCAGCTTCGAGATCGATAACTACACCCGGTGGCGCCTGCTGGAAGGTCTGGACGATATCTCGCTCACACTTCGCGAGGAGTCATCGGTGGAAGCCTTCGAAGCCACGCGCCAGGGATTCAAGCCGAAAACCCTGCCAGCAAAGGTCTAGAGCCGGGGTCGCGCGTCGCGGCAAGGCGCGCCTTGACCGAATCGTTGCCTCCGCCAGCGGCGGAACTGGGAAGGGATTCCAGCAGATTTGGTTACAGTGGCAAAGCTACATTCCACGTTTGTCGAAGAAGGGACCTCCAGTCCAATGGCCAAGCTGCTCACCGTCCAGGGTGGAAAGCCACTAGAGGGATCAGTCCACGTCAGGGGCGCCAAGAACCTCGTGCCCAAGGCCATGGTGGCTGCTCTGCTGGGCAGTGAGCCCTCTGAGCTGCGCAATGTCCCCGAGATCAAAGACGTGGAGATTGTGACCAATCTGCTCCAGATCCACGGCGTCAAGGTCGACGCCGACCCGGTCACCGGGGATCTGACCCTCGACCCTCGGGACACGTACAGCGCCGCGCACTCGGAGATCGATGCCTACGCCGGTGACTCCCGCATCCCGATCCTCTTCTGCGGACCGCTGATGCATCAGAACGGCGAGGCGTTCATCCCTGACCTCGGTGGCTGCCGGATCGGTGACCGACCGATCAACTACCACCTCGAGGTGCTGCGCAACTTCGGCGCCGTCGTGGACAAGACCCCCACAGGCATCCACATCTCCGCACCCCGCGGCCTCAAGGGCGCCAAGCTGACGCTTCCCTTCCCCTCTGTGGGTGCCACCGAGCAGGTGCTGCTCACCGCGGTGCTCGCCGAGGGAATCACCGAGCTGGACAACGCGGCGGTCGAGCCGGAGATTCACGACCTCATCGCGATCCTGCAGCAGATGGGCGCGATCATCACGGTCTTCACCGACCGCGTCATCCGGATCGAAGGCGTGGAGCGCCTCTCCGGATATAAGCACCGGGCCATCCCGGACCGCAACGAATCGGCCTCCTGGGCCTCGGCCGCCCTGGTGACCGAAGGTGATATCTACGTCAAGGGTGCGGCGCAGCGTGACCTCACCGCGTTCCTGAACACCTACCGCAAGATCGGCGGTGAGTTCGAGGTCGACGACGAGGGCATCCGCTTCTGGCATGCAGGCCACGCGCTGAAGCCGCTTGTCCTGGAAACCGATGTGCACCCGGGATTCATGACCGACTGGCAGCAGCCACTCGTGGTGGCGCTGACCCAGGCTCATGGGGTGTCGATCGTCCATGAGACCGTCTATGAGAATCGGTTCGGCTTCACCGAGGCGCTTGAACGCATGGGCGCCTCGATCCAGCTGCACCGCGAATGCCTGGGCTCCAGCCCCTGCCGCTTCGGACAGCGCAACTTCCTGCACTCCGCGGTGATCTCCGGACCCGTGGACCTGCAGGGAGCCGAGATCAATGTGCCCGATCTGCGTGGCGGATTCTCCCACCTGATCGCGGCACTGGCAGCCCAGGGCACCTCGACGGTCACCGGCATCGAAGTCATCAACCGCGGCTACGAGCACTTCATGGACAAGCTCGAGGGCCTCGGCGCGAATGTCGAGATGACCGAACGCTGAGTCGGGCCGGTAGGCTTGATCTCTGTGACCGTACACAGCAGCGATGAGGAACCAGTCCAGGGCCGGCGACGCCGCTCGAACCGCCTGAAGTCCCGCGCCAAGACTCCAGTAGCCGGTGAATCTGTCGACTACAGCGTCGGGCGCGGCACCCGGATCGGCTTCCGGACCACCGCCAGTGTGGCGATCCCGGGACTGAACCTGCTCATGGGCCACCGCTGGAAGGGCCTTGAGACGCTGCCCCAGGGCGGATTCATCGTGGTGGCCAACCACGTCAGTGAGATGGACCCGCTCGCAGTGGCCCACGCGGTCTACAGCAGCGGCCACACATTCCACTTCATGACCAAGGATTCGCTGTTCCGCGTCCCCGCGCTGGGAAAGCTCCTGCGGGGTCTCAAGCAGATCCCGGTCAGCCGGGACAGCCGCACTGACGCCCGCCGCTCCCTCGACGCAGCCAAAGATGTGCTCGCCGCGGGTGGCGCCATCATGATCTACCCTGAGGGCACTCTCACCCGAGACCCCGAGGGATGGCCCATGCGGGCGAAGACCGGCGCAGCTCGACTGGCGCTGAGCACCGGTGCTCCGCTGATTCCGATCACCCACTGGGGGGTCCAGGAGTTCTTCGGCACCTACGCGAAGCTGCCCAGGGTTTTCCCGCGCAAACGCTATGAACTCGCAGTGGGCCAGGAGATCGACCTCTCCGATCTTCGCGCCGTCCCGATGACCCGTGCAGTCCTCACCGAGGCCACGGAACGTATCGAGTCCGCGCTGACAGAAGGTGTCGCCGCGCTGCGCGGGGAACAGCCGCCGGAACTCATCTGGGACCGCAGCCTGCGCCAGCGCGTGCCGAGGAAACAGCCGCGCGGACCGATCCGCTCTCACTCTCAGGAGGGACCAGCTTGACCAAGATTGCCGTGCTGGGAGCCGGAAGCTGGGGCAGCACCTTTGCGAAGGTCCTCGCTGATGCTGCTCTGCTCAGTGGAGAGGAGACCTCCGTTCAGCTCTGGGCCCGTCGAGCCGAAGTGGCAGCAGAGATCAACAGCTCCCATAGAAATAAGACCTACCTCCGGGACACCGTGCTGCCCGCGATCATCACCGCGACCAGTGACCTCTCCGAAGCGGTCCAGGGCGCCGACGTCGTGGTGCTCGCCGTGCCGGCTCAGTCGCTGCGTTCGCATCTGAGTGTGGTGCGCGAGAACCTCAAAGATGACGCGATCCTCGTATCGCTGATCAAAGGCCTCGAACGCAGCACCGACCTGCGCATGTCAGAGGTCATCGCGGAAGAGCTCACCGTGGGGCCCGAACGCATCGTCGTGGTCTCGGGGCCCAATCTTGCGATGGAGATCGCACGTGAAGAGCCCACCGCCTCGGTGGTCGCATGCTCCGAGGAGCACATCGCTGAGCGAGTGGCGGCGCTGTGCAATAACCAGTACTTCCGGCCCTATACCAATACCGATGTCGTCGGGGTGGAGATAGCCGGGATCGTCAAGAACGTGATCGCCCTTGCTGTGGGCATATGCGACGGGCAGAACCTCGGGGACAACTCCAAGGCATCGGTGATCACTCGAGGACTCGCAGAGACCACACGTCTGGCCACAGAACTCGGAGGACGGCTCGAGACCTTCTCCGGGCTCGCCGGACTCGGTGACCTCGTTGCCACCTGCGCCTCGCCGCTCTCGCGAAACCGCAGCGCCGGCAGGCTGCTCGGCGAAGGATTCACTGCGGAAGAGGCCACGGAGCAGCTCTCGCAGACGGCCGAGGGGATGAAGTCCGGCTCTGCGGTCGTGGAGCTCGCTCGCCAGCATGGGGTAGAGATGCCGATCTGCTCCGCCGTCGTGGCTGTGCTCGAAGGGAAATTGCCCGTGGACCGGCTGTCCGCCCTCCTCCTGGCCCGTGACCTCAAAGCTGAAGGAAAATAATCCATGGCAGACATCGCACCGGACCTCAAGCCTCGTGTCCTCGTGCTCTACGGTGGTCAGTCCTCGGAGCATTCGGTGAGCTGCGTGACAGCCGCCGGAGTGCTGGGTGCCATCGACACCGACGCATTCGAGGTCGTGGCCGTGGGAATCACCGCCACAGGTCAGTGGACCCGGCCGGTCACCGACCCGCGGACACATGGTTTCGGGGGAGCTGAGCTGCCGCGGGTGCTGCCCACCGCCTCAACCGTCCAGCTCCACTCCGGTGCCGCGGGTTCCTCCGAGCGAAGCGCGGAGCTGATGGAGGTTCACCCGGACGGGTCCTCTACGCCGATGGGTCAGGTGGACGTCGTATTTCCGCTGCTCCATGGTCCCTTCGGTGAAGATGGGACCCTCCAGGGTCTGCTGGAGCTCGCCGGATTGCCCTACGTCGGTGCGGGAGTGCTCAGCTCTGCGATGGCAATGGACAAGCACTATATGAAGATCGCCTTCGCCGCGGCGGGCCTGAATGTCGGCCCCTGGGTGACGATCACCGACCGCCAGTGGACCCAAGATCCTTCCACCCAGCTTGAACGGGTCCGGGACCTTCAGCTCCCGGTCTTCGTCAAGCCCGCCCGAGCCGGATCATCTATGGGGATCACCAGGGTCCAGGACTTCGCCCAACTTGAAGATGCCATTGCCGAGGCGCGCAAGCACGACCCCAAAGTCATCGTGGAGCAGGGAATCGAAGGCCGTGAGATTGAATGCGGCGTCCTCGGTTCTCAGGCGGGAGAGGAAGCCCGCGCCTCACTCCTGGGCGAGATCGTGGTCCACGACGGATCCCAGGCCCATCAGTTCTATGATTTCAACGCCAAGTACACAGATTCCACCGCCGCCGATCTCTCCTGCCCCGCAGAGCTTCCGCAGGACGTCACCGAAGAGATCCGCAGGCAGGCAGTCATTGCTTTCGAATCCCTCGGAGCCGAGGGGATCTCACGGGCTGACTTCTTCTACAGCACGCAGGGCGAGATCATCATCAATGAGGTCAACACGATGCCGGGCTTCACCCCGATCAGCATGTACCCGCAGATGTGGAAGGCCACCGGAATCGACTATCCGGAACTGATCACCGAGCTGATCTCGCTTGCGCTGGCCCGCCCGGCAGGTCTGCGCTGAGGCTAGTCGCTCTCCGCGACGTCCTGACCGTCTTCGGTCTGCTCGATCTCCTGATCGGTGGTGGTGCAGGTCCGGGTCTGCTCAACCCGGCCCACCGCTGTGGCAAGGGCCAACATGGCAGTGGATGACGCGACCTGGTCGAGGTTCAACAGAACTTCGACAGCGGGGTCCCGGCCGTAGCTGACCAGGCGCCAGGTCTGATCATCCTCTTCCAGCGCGAGCCAATCCACGCCCTCGGCACCCACGCAGTGCTCAGTGCTCGGACCCGGCGGCTCCACACCGCAACGCACGACCACCTCGCTGGGATCACCCCAGACGGCCGTTGACTGTGAGGTGGTCGGACGCAGTTCGTAGTCTCCGATCACCTCGGGCATCGCCAGCATGACGTCGGCACAATCAGGGTTCGCAGCGTCCGGGGCAGCCTCCACCGTGGCGGTGGAGGAGCAGCTGGTGAGGAGCAGGACTCCGGCAAGGACTGCTCCCACGCCACGAGCGTGGGCACGGTGATCACCGAGGTTGAGGGGCATATGACATATTCTGTACGAAGTCCATAGCATTTGCCCATTTCAGGAGCATCAGATGACGTATCAGTCCGAGTACGACGAGCCCAAGCCCAAGCGGCGGGGACGCCGTGTCGCCTTGATCATTGTGACCGTAGTCGCCGTGCTCGTCGTCGGCGCTCTGGTGGCAGCCATGATGTATCTGAACTCATTGAGCAGCGCGTATGAAGATAACGCGCAGACCTTCGAGGAGAGCTTCCCCGAGGAAGAGGGACGCCCGGTCAAGGCCGAGGATGACGAGTCGATCAACATCCTGCTGCTGGGCTCCGATGCCAACGGCGGTTCCGGTGAGACCGAGGACCTGCCCAACGTCCCCCAGGGTGGCCGCTCCGACACCATGATGTTCATGCATATCCCCAGTGATCGTGACAGCGTGCAGATCATGTCCATTCCACGTGACCTCTGGGTGGAGGTTCCCGGGCAGGGCTCGCATAAGATCAACGCCGCACTGAGCCTGGGTGGACTTCCGCTGACCATCAGCACCGTGGAGACCCTCTTCGATGCCCGCATCGATCATGTGGCAGCCGTGGACATGCTTGGATTCACCGGCCTGGTCGACGCCCTCGGTGGAGTGACCGTGAACTCGAGCTACGATCAGCCCTTCACCACTGCGGAGGGTTTCACCTTCCAGCCGGGTGAGCAGACCATGAACTCCGAGGAGGCGCTCTCCTTCGTCCGCCATCGGTCCAGCTTCCCCGACGGCGACCTGCAGCGTGTGCGCAACCAGCAGGCCTTCATCCAGGCAGTCCTGGATGAGACCCTGACCCCGTCGAACCTGAGCAACCCAGGACGGGTCCAGGACATGGTGGAGACCTTCTCGCCACACCTCGTGGTCGATGAGACCCTCGATTCCAGCACTGTTGCCTCCCTGGGCTGGAACATGCGCGGCGCTGCAAACAGTGTGGACATGTTCACCGTTCCCACCGGCGGAAACACCTACTCCGACGACGGCCAGTGGATCTTCTACCAGGATGAAGCAGCCATGGACGAGATCGCCGCCGCCATCGCGGATGACACGCTCGAAGAGTATGCCGCGAGCCGATGAAGTCCGGGACCACGCGCGGCTAGATCTCAGGGAGGGTGTTGCAGATGAGGGGCAAAGCTAAAGGTGCCGCCGCTGTACACCGGTGGTTCCTCCTTGCAGAGGCAGCGCTCGAGCAGAACGTCGAGAGCCTCAATCGACTCAATGTCTTCCCCATCCCGGATTCAGACACCGGGGAGAACATGCTCGCCACTATCCGCGCCTGTCGCAGCAGCGTGGAGGAATCCCCGTCCCAGGACCTCGGTGAGCTCTTCGCCGGAGCTGGATCGCGTGCGATGTCAGAGGCCTATGGAAATTCGGGGACCCTGCTTGCGGTCCTGATCTCCGGGTTTGCCGAGCCGCTCCACGGACAGCAGCGACTTACCGTGACCGGGCTGAGCCGCGCGCTTGAACGGGCACGAGTGCGGTCCTGGTCCGCGCTGACCGACCCGGTGGCAGGCACGATGCTCTCGGTGCTCGACGCTGTCCATGAGGAAGTGCGTCAACAAGCCGCTCTGGCCGAAGAGCCTGAGAGTCGGGCTGCCCTCGAGGCCGCCATGCCGGCAGTGGTGACACGGGCTTATGCCGCAGTTCACGCCACGCGGAACCAGCTGCCTGCGTTGCAGCGCGCCGGTGTGGTCGACTCCGGTGGTGCCGGACTGCTTGTGGTCCTGATTGCGCTGCAGGCAACGATCACCGGGGTAGACATGGACTTCGGTCCGCTACAGGAGCTGCCCGGCTGGCACCAGCAGGGCGTAGTTTCAAGCGAGATCGAGACCAGCGATGCAGAGGCCGTCACCGGTGTGGAAGTCATGTGCACGGTCAGACTTGATCCGCTCGCCGCCGCATCATTGCGTCACGAGCTCAACACCCTCGGTGATTCAGTCATCGTGACCCCCATCGACTCCGCGGCCGACGAGGATGGCACCTATCGCTGGCGCATTCACGTCCACACCCGTGAGGAGCCCCGGACCGCGGAGACCGTGAAGGCCGCGGGGACCGTAGAGTCCTATTCCGCCACCCCGCTGCATCGAACGCAGGAGTGACGCAGCAGTGGCAGTTCTCCCGGACACAGAGCTCCACCGCATCATCGGGGAGGAGTCGGCCAAGGCGCTGGAACAGGGGCTAGGTGTCACCACCGCGGTGCAGCTGCTCCAGCACTATCCCCGACGCTGGATCGAGTTTGGGCACCTCTCTTCATTCCGCGACCTGCCAGAACCCGGCGAGCATGTCAGTCTCATCGCAGAGGTCACGAGCGTCTCAGTCCGCAAGATGCAGAACCGGCGCGGTTCCCTGGCCGAGGTCTGGGTGGCCGATGATGAGGGAAACGCGCTGAAGCTTGCCTTCTTCAACGGGTGGTCTGTGGGACGGCAGCTGACCCAGGGCGTCAGAGCCATCTTCCACGGAAAAGTCGGAAGCTACCGAGAGCGCCCCACACTGAGCAACCCAGACTTCACTGTGCTCGTGGACTCGGACACAGCCGGGCCCTTGGACTCGGACACAGCCGCTTCTGCGAATCAGCACGCGTCGAGCCAAGAGCCTGGGGAAGGTCTCGACGCAGGACAGGCTCTCGATCCAGCGCCCGCAGCGCCGCGCGCGCTGACCCGTGGAAAGACACCGGTCCCGCTATACCCCGCCACCTCGAACATCAGCAGCTTCCGGATCCTCGACTGCATAGAGATTCTTCTGGCCACGATCGATTTCACCGACTGGCCCGAGCCGATACCCGCACACATTAGAGACACAGAGAAGCTGCCCAGCCTGGGGGAGGCCTACCACCTGATCCACAGGCCCGGCAGGATGGAGGATCCCGAGCGGGGACTGCGCCGGATGCGTTTCCATGAAGCGTTTCTGCTCCAGGGGCTGCTTCACCTGCGCCGGGCCCAGGAACAGCACCGGGTGGCACGCCCCCGGCCGCTGCGGACCGGAGGGCTTCTAGAACGTTTCGATGCCGCTCTTCCTTTCATACTCACTGCCGGCCAGCTCAGCTGTGGTGAGCTGATCTCGGCCGAGCTCGCGCTGGAGAGGCCGATGAATCGCCTCCTCCAGGGGGAGGTCGGCTCAGGCAAGACGCTGGTGGCGCTTCGGGGGATCCTGCAGGTCCTTGAAGACGGCGGCCAGGCGGCGCTCATCGCACCCACCGAGGTCCTGGCCGCCCAGCACGAGCGCTCGCTGCGGCGGATGCTGGGGGAGCTGGCGCCTGAGCTCGGCCTGACTCTGCTGACCGGATCGCTGAACACCGCGGACCGACGGCGGGCGCTTTTGGACATCGCCTCTGGAACAGCCCGGCTCGTGGTGGGCACCCATGCGGTGCTCGGAGACCAGGTGCACTTCGTGGACCTCGGACTCGCAGTGATCGACGAGCAGCATCGCTTCGGCGTCCAGCAGCGCGATGCTCTGCGCCAGCGCTACGAGCTGACCCCGCATATGCTCGTCATGTCCGCGACCCCGATCCCACGTTCAGTGGCCATGACAGTCTTCGGTGACCTGGAGCTGACCACCCTTGAGGGTCTCCCCAGCGGACGCCAGCCGATCCAGACCCACGTGGTCCGCACCGTGCAGGGACCGCGCCTCATGGGACGGGTCTGGGAGCGCATCGCGGAGGAGGTCACCGCGGGCCACCAGGTCTATGTGGTCTGCCCCAAGATCAGCGAGGCAGACCGGCGCGAAGACCCTGAGACGGGTGTCCACACCGACCAGGATGCTTCGGTGGAGCTGATCTCCCAGCGTCTCGCAGAGAACCCGCTTCTCCGCGAGACCCGTCGAGCACATGTTCATGGCCGGATGGACGCCGCTGCGAAGGAAGAGGTGATGACAGCCTTTGAACGCGGGGAGATCGATGTGCTGGTCTGCACCACGGTCATCGAAGTGGGGGTAGACGTCCACAACGCCACGGTCATGGCAATTCTCGACGCCGATGCGTTTGGCATCTCCACCCTGCACCAGCTGCGTGGTCGAATCGGCCGCGGCGGGGCGCACGGACTCTGCCTGCTCGTCACCAGGCTTCCCGACGAACACCCCTCGCTGGAGCGTCTCGACCAGGTCGCGGAGAACACCGATGGAATGACCCTGGCCCGGTTGGACCTTGAACGACGGCGCGAAGGCAATGTCCTTGGTGCCTCCCAGGCAGGCCGCGCATCCACGCTGAAGCTGCTGCGCACCATCCGCGATGAGAAGATCATCGTCAGGGCCGCTGAGCTCCTCAACGAGCTCAGCGCAGAAGATCCCAGCTGGTCGCGCTATCCGGGACTCACCCAATCCGTGAGTGAGTATCGAGACCTGCACGAGGGCGCTGACGAGTACATTCACCGCGGCTGAGCCGTGAATACAAGGAGTGGAGGAACATGGCTCGCATCATTGCCGGCACGCATAAGGGACGCCGCCTGGCGGCTGTCCCCACCGACGCGACCCGCCCCACCAGTGACCGGGTCAAAGAATCTCTCTTCTCCCGGCTTGAAGGCTATGACGCGTTGGTCGATGCCGTCGTCGTCGATCTCTACGCGGGCTCGGGAGCCCTGGGCTTTGAATCGCTGAGTCGCGGGGCCAAGAGCCTTGAAGCAGTGGATAAGGCCGAGGCTGCGATCAAGACCCTGCGGCGCAACGCTGAATCCTTCGCTCCGGGCCAGGTGAGCGTGCATAAGGCCGATGCGTTGAAATATCTGACAGGACGTTCCGGACCCGCCATCGAGCTGCTCTTTCTGGACCCGCCGTACCCTCTCGGTGACGCCGAACTGCTCCAGGTGCTCCGCGCCGCCGTCGGGCAGCTGCACGAGGCGGCCACTGTGGTCATCGAGCGAGACCCCCGAAGCGGGAGGCCCTCAATGCCCGAGGGGCTGGAGATCTTCAGTGAGAAGTCTTATGGGAGTACCCAGGTCTGGCTGGCTGAGCCCACTCAAGCAGCTCCTGCCCGCTGAGCACATCGCCCGGGTGGGGACCTGAGGCCCAGATCGCGTTGAGCTCGGTCTCAAGCAGCGGTTCAGACTTCCGTGCCGCAAAGGTCAGATTCCCCTCCTGCCGCCCCTCTAGGACCTCATTCGGTGCGCTCAACAGCGCAGCATCACAACCGGTCTCTGGATCTGCGGCCAGCAGCGAAGACACCTGAGCGCGGACAAAGTCCATCGGCGGCTCATCGCCGAGGTTCACCAGCAGCAGGCCGCCGGGGAAGACCCTGCGCAACGCCGCGGCGTGAAACTCAGGGCTTATCAGGTGCCCCGGCGCATCGGCGCTGTTGAACAGGTCCACCACCACGACGTCGAAGAATGCGGTCTCCAGCGCTCCGCCGGTACCTATGACTTCTGCTGCATCGGCCACCAGATTCCGGGGCGGGGTGTGCATCGGCAGATGCTCCAGCACAAAGTCCACCAGTTCGGGCTCAATGTCCACCACTGTCTGTTCTGCACTGGGCCAGAAGTGCTGAACCCAGCGGGGAAGCGTGAGCGCTCCAGCGCCGAGGTGCAGGATCTCAGGAGTTCTGTTGGACAGGCGCTCGCGGGCGCAGGTCTGCAGCACCGCCGCCATCCGGATCAGATAGTCATGGAGAAGATAATCGGGCTCACCCACCTCCACATGGGACTGTTCGGCTCCTCCGATGCTGAGCACCACACCGTTATCGGTGAGGTCATCTCGGGTCAGCTCCGCGAGAGTCCCGGAGAAGGAGAGCCGCTGAGTGCGGGGCAGGCCGCGCACCTCATGGCTCGGCATCACTTGCCCCCTGCCGCTGTGTCCAGCTGTGGGGCCGAGTGCCGGACCAATGCGGACGGCAGATGCTGCTTCATCCGGCGCAGCCCCTCGACGATGGTCCTGTGGTCCTTGCAGAAGGCGAAGCGGACCAGCTGCTGCAGCTCATCGGTGGGCTTCGCCCGATGCGCGATCGTCAGCGCGGAGACCGGGATGGCCGCCACTCCGACCTCCTCGGCCAGGATCCGACAGAATTCCACGGCTGAGAGCGAGGTGATCCCGGAGATGTCACCGAGGACGAAATACCCGGCCTCAGCCCGGTTGGGGGCGAGCCCGAGCTCCTGGAGTCCCTCGCGCAGGAGATCACGACCGGCCTCCAGCTCGGCGGTGTTCTGTGCGAAGAAACCACGATCGTCTTGAAGTCCTTCGGCCACTGCCCACTGGAATGCCGGCCCGGAGGAGAAGCTGAGGAACTGCTTGACGCCGCGGATCTGGCTGATCAGCTCCGGAGAACCGGTCACCCATCCGACCTTCCAGCCCGTGACGGAGAAGGACTTCCCCGCGGAACCGACCGCCACGGCCACAGATTCCGCGCCCGGAATGGTCAGGATGCTGCGGTGGGGGAGCGCGGCATCGGAGAGCACGAGGTGTTCGTAGACCTCGTCACACATGATGCGCAGATCATGCTTCTGCGCCAGTTCAACGATCTGGGCCAGCTCATCGGTGCTGAACACCGTGCCAGTGGGGTTATGCGGGGTGTTCACCAGGATCATCGAGGTGCGAGGGGTGATCGCCGCTTCCAATGCCTCGATGTCCGGTCGGAACTCCGGTCCGCGCAGCGGGACTCCCACGAGCCGCGCCCCGGCCAGCGCCACGCAGGCACCGTAGGAGTCGTAGTGGGGTTCAAAGGTGAGCACCTCGCTGCCGGGGCTGGCGAATGCCAGGATCGTCGCGGAGATGCCCTCCGTTGCACCGGTGGTGACCATGATCTGAGTCTGCGGATCCAGGCTGAGCCCCTGCCGGCGCAGCTGAGCCGCGCTGATCGCCTGCCGCAGCTCGATCAGTCCCATGCCGGGGGCGTACTGGTTGCGCGGGCCGTGCTGGGGATCGGTGATGGCCCGCGCAGCAAGCTCCAGCAGCCACTCCGGTCCCTCCGTGTCCGGAAAGCCCTGGCCCAGGTTGATCGCATCGTGGGTGATGGCCGCCGCCGTCGTGCGTTCGTAGATGGTGGGCATGACCTGTGGGTGTTCGGTGGAGGTCGGGTCCAGGGTGTTCGCGCCCGCCGCTGACCGAGCCCAGGGCTGATCGAAGTCGAGCGGGTCAGGACTGGGGGAGGCAGAGAAGGACATGGATACCATCGTAGAGCGAGCAAGGATTGCCGACATGCCCTGCGTGCCGGAGGCAGACCCGTTCCCACCTGGAGTAATGTCAGATCATGCAGCTAGCAGTGTGCCCCGGATCATTTGACCCCCTGCACAACGGTCATGTGGAGATCATCGCCCGCGCCTCCAACCTCTTCGACGAGGTGATCGTCGCGGTGTCTCCCAATATGCATAAGAACCCCATGTTTTCCGTCGAAGAACGGATGGACATGGCACGCGAGACTTTTTCCTATGTGCGCGGGGTGATCGTGAAACCCCTGGGTTCAGGTCTGCTCACCGAATTCTGCAAAGATGTGGGCGCCAACGCGCTGGTCAAAGGACTCCGTGATCCCAAGGACCTTGCCTATGAGAGCCCTATGGCGACGATGAATCGACACCTGACGGGATTGGAGACGGTCTTCCTCGCCGCGGACGGCCGTTACACCCATCTCTCCTCGACTCTGGTGAAGGAAGTGCACTCTCTGGGTGGCGATGTCTCCGAGTTCATCCCACGAGCCGTGCAACGACGATTGCAGGATCGACGCCGCGGCTGAGCTTTTGAGAATGCGTCATTCCGGCATCAAGTCCTGATTCCAGAATCGGCAATGAATTGCTGGAACTTCCTCTGAACAACGATATGGTGTCTCTATGAGTTCAACGACGCCTATTCGCAAAGCCGTGATCCCCGCCGCTGGCCTGGGAACACGCTTCCTCCCTGCCACCAAGGCAATGCCCAAAGAGATGCTGCCGGTAGTTGATGAGCCGGCCATTCAGTACGTCGTCGCCGAGGCTTCCAAAGCCGGGCTTGAGGACATCCTGATGATCACGGGCCGCAATAAGCGCTCGCTGGAAAACCACTTCGACCGCGTCCCAGACCTCGAAGCTACCTTGGAGGCCAAGGGGGATACCAAGAAGCTTGAGGCCGTCCGTCGCGCCACGGAACTCGGAGATCTGCATTACATCCGTCAGGGTGAGGCCAAGGGTCTTGGCCATGCAGTGCTCTGCGCCAAGCGCCATGTGGGTGACGAGCCCTTCGCAGTCCTGCTCGGTGATGACCTCATCGACGAGCGCGATGAGCTGCTCTCCACGATGATTCAGACCCAGCAGCGACTTGGTGGATCCGTCATCGCGGTGATGGAGGTCCCCGAGGAGAACATCAGCGCCTACGGAGTCATCGACGCCGACGGCAAGGACAAGGAGACCGACGCCGAGGGCAACCCCGCCACGGTCGTTCCGGTCCTCGGCATGGTGGAGAAGCCCCCTGTGGAGGAGGCTCCGTCTAACCTCGCCATCATTGGCCGCTACGTGCTGCACCCGGCCATCTTCGCCGAGCTCGAGCAGACCGCCCCGGGCCGCGGCAACGAGATCCAGCTGACCGATGCCCTTCAGGAGATGGCGGGCAAGCCGGCCGAAGAAGGTGGCGGCGTCCACGCTGTGATCTTCCGCGGACGTCGCTATGACACCGGTGACAAGCTCAGCTACATCAAGGCCGTGGTGACCCTTGCGGTCGACCGCGAGGACCTCGGTCCTGACCTGCGGGACTGGCTGAAAGAGTTCGTCGCGCAGATCTGATCGGGGGTTCGCCCCTGGCCCACTCTGGCTGGTAGAGTGGCACGTCGGTCTAGATCATTAAGGAGTGGTTCAGCGATGACTGCTCTATCTGTTGACGTCCAAGAGCTACGGGGTCAGCCCGGAACTCAGGACGTGCTCTCCAGAACTGTCCCTGCGCCGAAGGACCTGTCAACGGTCCTGATCGGGATCCCGCAGGATGATGATTTGCATCTGGATCTTCGTCTGGAATCGGTGCACGAAGGTGTGCTGATGACTGGGACGGCCTCGGCAGAGGTCAGTGGCCAGTGCGGACGCTGTCTGGATGAGATCAGGTACCCGCTCACCGTCGACGTCATGCAGCTCTTCAGCTGGCCACAGAAGGCCCAGGCCGGAGCGGCGGACGATGACGATGAGGACACGCGCCTGATCGCCAAGGATCTCACTATTGATCTGGAACCGGTGTTGCGTGACCTGATGGTCTCTGCACTGCCGTTCCAGCCGGTCTGCCGGGAAGACTGCCCGGGGTTGTGTTCCGAATGCGGATTCCGCATGGAGGACGATCTCGATCACTTCCACGAGCAGCTGGACCCCCGTTGGGCAGCGTTGAAAGACGTGGCCGCGGATATGCCGGACCCGGAGTCGACCTCCGGATCCAGCACCTAGAACCAATTGAAATACACCCTGTCCGTCATCGAGAGAGAAAAGAGACACCGTGGCTGTTCCAAAGCGGAAGATGTCCCGATCCAACACCCGTCACCGCCGCTCGCAGTGGAAGGCTTCTGTTCCGAAGCTGGTGAAGACCGTGGAGAACGGTCGCGTCGTCTACAGCCAGCCTCACCAGGCGAAGCTGGTCACTGACTCCGCCGGCACTCCTCTGTTCTATGAGTACAAGGGTCGCAAGGTCGCAGACGCCTGATCTGCCTGCAGTGAAGAATTCTGCAGTGGCACATCATGAAGAGCTAGCGAAGAGTCTCGGGGTGCACATCGCCCCCGAGACTCTTCGTCTTGCCCTCACGCACCGGTCCTACGCCTATGAGAACGCCGGGCTGCCCACGAACGAGCGCCTGGAGTTCCTTGGTGACTCCATCCTTGGATTGGCAGTCACCGACTACCTCTTCCGGACCTTCCCGGATCTGGCCGAGGGAGACCTCGCCAAGCTCCGCGCCGCCCTGGTCAGCACCCGGGCACTTGCGCGCGTGGCCCGTGGACTGGGCGTCGGACCGTATATCAGCCTCGGCGCCGGCGAACAGCTCACGCATGGCCAGGACAAGGACTCGATCCTCGCCGACACGATGGAGGCGCTCATAGGAGCCGCCTACCTCTCCACCGACACCGAGACCGCGCGCCTGCTGGTGCTGCGCCTGGTGGTCCCGCTGCTCAGCGATAAGGACGCCATGACGGCCGGCAAGGACTGGAAGACCACGATCCAGGAGATCGCGGCTGCCCGGAACATGGGCGAGATCCGCTACCTGATCGACGACTTCGGACCCGATCACCACAAATCCTTCTCCGCCACCCTGGTCATCGGCGGAGCTCCCTACGGCTCCGGTACTGGTCCTTCCAAGAAGGAAGCCGAGCGCGAGGCCGCACGCCAGACCGTGGAGACCTTGACCTCCGGACGTGGGGAACAAGGCGATATCCTCACTCTCGTGCTCGACCGTTTCGGGGACGACGCACCGGCTGCGCTCTAGGGCCGGAGCTGCGCGATGCCTGAACTTCCGGAAGTAGAAGTCGTCCGCCGCGGCGTCGACCGCTGGGCGCAGGGACGCACCGTGGAATCCGTGAGCGTCACCGATATCCGCAGTCTGCGTCGTCACGATGTCAGCGCAAGCAGCGAAGCAGCGCGTATAGAGTCCTTTGTCTCCGCGCTGGTGGGGCGCCGGTTGGCAGCCCCGCAGCGACGCGGCAAGTTCCTCTGGATCCCGCTCGAGACGCCGCTCGTGGCTGCTTCGCCAGATGCAGACGCAGGTGCAGGGGCCGGTGAGACGATCCGCCCAGCGCCTACACACGCGCTCCTGATCCACCTCGGGATGAGTGGACAGGTGTTGATCAACACTCCGAGCGAGCCCAGTCAGAAACATCTGAAGATCACACTTGATCTCCAGCTTCCCGGCACCGAGACGAACCAGATGCGCTTCATCGATCAGCGGATCTTCGGAGGGATGCAGATCTCGGAACTTGTGAACTCTGCCCATCCCAGTGGCTCGGTTCCAGCGGCCGCGGCGCACATCGCTGCGGACCCGCTGGAACCGGCGATGAACGCCGAAGAATTCTTCCGCAGCCTGCGCCGGAAGAAGACAAGTCTCAAACGCGCCCTGCTGGATCAGACCATGATCTCCGGGATCGGCAACATCTACGCCGATGAGGCCCTCTGGTTCGCGCAGCTGCACTATCTGCGCCCCACGGGGACCATGACCCGGGCTGAGGCCGCCCGGCTGTTGATCGCCGTGGAGCAAGTCATGCTCGCCGCGCTTGAGGCCGGAGGCACGAGCTTCGACGCCCTCTACGTCAACGTCAATGGAGCCTCCGGGTATTTTGACCGGTCCCTGCAGAGTTACGGACGCACCGGTCAGCCCTGCCGCCGGTGCGCCGAGACTCCGCGCGCCGCATTGATCCGCCGTGATCCGTTCATGGGACGTTCCTCCTTCTGGTGCCCCACGTGCCAGCCGCGCCCGCGGCGGCTCCGTGCCTGAGTCAAGCCCTGACATTGGGTGCATGCCAATAGCTGTGTAGTGTCGGCTGAGTCATACGCGCCAGATGCGTCAGAGCCCGAGTGGGTGGGCTAGCATGATTCGGATCGACGAACGTGTAAAGGAGAGTCTGTGGCTGATAAAGATCGTCCCGAGCCACAGCCTCACCGACCCCGCAGAGCGGCCCGGACTCCCGCCACGCAGCCGCCCGCGACCCCAGAGTCGGGAACTCCAGTGGATCGGAGTTCGGCAGCTGGCGCCGATGCGGGCAACACCTCAGATCCCAAGAGCTCCACGGCAAAGAAGTCAGATCCCAAGCGACGACGACGCATTGTGCGGACTGTGCTCATCGCCGTCGCGGCCCTGCTGATCATCGCCGTGGGGGCAGGTCTGCTCTACGTCCAGCAGCTGCGCAGCGCCTTCGACGACCAGCGCAATGTCCTCGACCTCCAGCTCGATGGCGATGACACTGCGGGGCGGACCGAGGAGGGCACGATCAACATGCTCCTGCTCGGCTCCGACAGTCGCGGCGAGGATGACGTCAACTACCGCGGCAGCATCGGGGACAACGCCTCGGAGCGCTCCGACACCATGATGTTCGTCCATATCCCGGAGGACCGCTCCGGGGTATACGTGATGTCGATCGTCCGCGACCTCTGGGTGGATGTCCCCGGAGAGGGCCAGGGCCGCGTGAATTCTGCCCTCGGCGTGGGTGGCTACCCGCTGGTCATCGATACCGTGGAGGAACTGCTCAACACCCATATCGATCACGTGGCAATCATCGACTTCGAGGGCTTCTCGGATCTGACCCGCGCCCTGGGAGGGGTCTACGTGGATAATCCGCGTCCCTTCTCCACGGGCCAGCACAACCCCGCCTTCTACCCGGAAGGCACGATCCGGCTCGAGGGAGACAGTGCGCTGCGCTTCGTGCGCGAACGCAAAGCCTTCCCCACCGGCGACTTCGTCCGGGTGCAGAACCAGCAGCTCGTGATCAACGGCATCGTGGATCGGCTGCTCTCGGCCGACACCCTTGCCAACCCCCAGCGCATCATGGAAGTCGTCAACGGAATCGTCCCCTATCTGAGCGTGGATGACGGACTGGATGCCGACACCATCGCTGCATACGCGCTGGAGATGCGCGATATGCGTTCCGGGGACATCGAGATGTTCACCATCCCCACCGGGGAGCAGGCGACGACGGCAGGCGGCGCGCAGGTCATCCTCAAAGATGAGGAGATGATGGAGCTTCTGCAGCGGTCCCTGAAGAACGAGAACATGGAAGGCTTCCTGGAGTACTACGAAGAACGCGTTGCCCAGGAAGACCAGCAGTGAGCCCGAGAGTCCAGCTGCTCACCCATAGCTACTGGCCAGAGCGCACCGCGCCGCAACGGCGCTGGGAACGGCTCGTGAGTTCATTGCGCCAGGCTGGCTGGGAGGTCGACGTCGTCGCTCCTGCCGCGAATAAACACCACACGCCCCCGCAGAGCCGCGCTCTGGGTCGGTTCAGCCTGCGTCCTGGGCTCGGACCAGCCGGGGAGACGCTTCACCGCATTCCGTATATGTTGCTGCGCAATTCCCGTGCAGGCAGATTCGCCTCCGACCTCGCTTCAGCAGTGCTCATGGTGCCCCGTGCCCTTGCGACGCCGAAGCCGGATCTCATCGTCGCCACTGTCCCGGCGCTTCCTACAATCTGCGCCGGCTGGGTGGTCTCGCGCTGCCGCAGGATTCCCCTTGTCGTAGACATGCGTGATGCCTGGCCTGAACTGGCCCGCGAGGCAGGAGTGCAGGCCGGCCCGTTGGGACGGTTGATGGAAGCTGCGGTGATCAGCGTGCAACGGCGTGCCGAGATGGTCGTCACCGTCACCGAAGGCTTCGCGCAACGCCTGCGGGAGCGCGATGTCACACGGGTCGAGACCATCAGCAATGGCGTGGCGCTTGAACAGGTCCCCCCGCTGCAGCATCGGGCCCGCGTCCCGGGAGAACTGCGGATCGCGTATCTGGGCAACCACGGAGAGAGCCAGGCGCTTGAGCGCATCATCGCGGCCGTGGCGCTGATTCCGCGAGACGCCGGGCTCCAGGTCACGCTGCGACTGGTGGGGTCAGGCACGCAGAAGGACTTCCTGCGCCAGGTCGCAGCGTCCTCAGGGGCACTCTCCAGCGGTGCCGTGGAGTTCTGTGAGCCGGTCCACGGTGAAGAGGTCTGGGACCACTACCGCTGGGCGGACACTGCTCTGGTCAGCCTGCGCACCGACTGGGCCTCCTTTGCCTGGACCGTGCCGTCAAAGACCTTCGAGCTGCTCGGACTTGGCAAGCACATCACCGCCGCCGTCACCGGAGAAGCCGCCTGGGTGCTGGGCCACTCGGCGAATGTGAGTTTCCTGCAGGGCAGCACTGAGGACATCGCAGCCACCCTGAGGGAGCTCGCCGCCGACCCCGCGTCAACCCCCGTGGATCCCCGTGGCCGGGACTGGGTCGCCGAATACGCTGATCTGCCTGAACTCGGGAAGCGCTATGCAGGTCTGCTCAGCCGGCTGCTGGAGGAGCGGCGACGATGATCACGCCGAGCAACGCGTATATCTGCGTCTGCACGTTTCGGCGGCCCGGACCCCTTGAAGAGCTCCTGGACTCGCTCCGCGCCCAGGAACTGCATCCCTCGGAAGAGCTGAGGGCTGAGTCTGCGGACTCGTCCCGGGAGCGGCCCGAGGTGCCGCAGCTGATCGTCGTGGACAACAGCCCCGATGCCGAGGCGAGAGTGCAGGTGGCCCAGCTCTACCCGCAGGCCCGCTATGTGCATGAGCCCAGGCCGGGGATCGCCGCGGCCCGCAACGCCGCCCTCGCTGCAGTTCCGCCTGACGCCGAGGCCGTCCTCTTCCTCGATGACGACGAGCGTGCCACCCCCACCTGGCTCAGGACCATGATCGCCTGTGCCAATGCCTCCGGGGCGGACACGGTCTCCGGTCCCGTGGTCTCGCATTTCGGCGAAAACCCTCCGGCCTGGCTGCTCGAATCTGGCTTCATCCGGCGCACCGATTTTCCTACCGGCCCCTGGGGGCTCCGTGCCGCCACGAATAACGTCCTGGTCCGAGCTCATTGGTTCCAAGAACGCGGGTTTCGTTTCGATGAAGCGTTCAGCTTCATCGGCGGCGAGGATTCCGATCTCTTCGGCCGTATGCAGGCCGACGGAGCCGTGTCCTGGTGGTGCGCTGAAGCCGTGGTGGATGAGGACGTGCCTGCGGATCGGCTCAGCGAGGCCTGGATGCGCCAGCGAGGACTGCGCGCGGGCCACGTCCGAGCCACCAAACTCATCCGCAGGGCCGGATTAGACCGTCCAGATCCCCGGTTGCGGCTGCGCATCGCGGCAGAGGGAGTCGTTCGCGTGGGGTACGGAACACTGCGCTCAGCGACCCGGCGGCTCACTCGCCGGCCGGTGCGCTACGTGGACAGCATCTACCACCGTGAGGGCTTTGGAATGCTCCAGGCGGCCGCAGGGCGCAGCTACGAGGAATACGCCCGCTGAGTTGCTGACTCACTGAACCGCTGGGCTGGTGCTTAGCGCTGGACGGCGTCGTCGATCGAGGCAGTTCCGGGATTCACGATGGAGTTCTGAAGCTGGATCTGCGCGAGCTCGTAGGCGGATTCTGCCGCAGTGATCCCCCAGATGCCTGCGCGACGCCGCTCAATCCGCTCGATCTCGGCGCTGACCTCATGCAGGAGCGAGAGTTGCGCATCAGGCTTGGGTTTCAAGGTGCTTCGGTAGACGTTCCCTGCACGGCGACCGAGTGATGTCCGTTTGAACTCTGAGAGGCGAATTCTCGCCTCGTTGACAGCGCGGCGCTTGATCCGTCCGGCAAGGGGTCGGAGCTTTCGAGCCGAGGGGAGACGCGGCTGCCCGAAGAATCTCAGTGCCTCGGGCGTCTTCCACGAATGGTGGGCCGCGTCCGGGACGTAGAACTCAGCGATCTCCGTCAACACGGTGGCGGCGTCATCGCGCTGTGCGGAAGGGACTTTCGAGTACTTCCAGAGGTACCAGGTGACGAAGAAGTGCTCAAAGCGGTGCGCTACATAGTCCTGGAGCAGACCCACCTCCTGCAACCAGGAAGAGCGAGCGGCCTCGAGGATGAGGTACTTCCTGAAGTAATTCGGACTCACCACGTTCACGATCGAGGTGTCCACGGCCCCGTAGTAGACATAGGCAGGCCGGTCCACGGGCACATAGGCCCGGGCATAGAACATCATCTGCTGGAAGAAGAACGTGTCCTGACCTGTAGCTCCTACCGGCTGCGTGAGGTTCAAGCCTTGCAGCCAGGAGGTGCGCGCCACGATTCCCTCGATGGAGGCGGGCCGGAAGTTGATCTGCTTCAGCGTGGCCCGATCAGGCCAGCACAGTCCCTCGCGCTGTTCGATTCCGGCGTACCACTCATGGATGGGCAGGATCATATGCCGATCCGTCCAGGTGACCTGCATTCCCAGAGCGAAGTCCGCGTCAGGCTTCTCCGCGAGGCGTTTCTGCAGTTCCTGGTATCCGGATTCGAACTCCTCGTCGTCGGGATCGAGGTAGGTGATGAACTCCGTGGAGGTCAGCTCGAGTCCGGTGTTGCGCGGCCGGGACGCCGAGCCGGAGCCTCCGGTGGCGTGTCTGAAGGCTGAGACATTTGGGTGATCTCTCGCGAGCTCTTCCACGGTGGCAACGGTGACCGGGTCAGTGGAGCCGTCGTCGATCAGGAGCACATGGGTGCGGGAGAAATGTGAGGATCGGCGCAGCGAGGCGAAGGCCTTATGCCGCAGGTGATCCCCATTGTTGTAGATCGGCAGGATCACCGATAGCTCGAGCTTCTGGTCCTGTGCGGTGCGCCGGAACTCCGCCTTGGCTGCGGCGAGATCATCACCGGCATGGGGGAGCGCTGCCGGGGTCAGGCCGGAATCAGCTATCGTGCGCGCTGATCCGTGGCCCAGATGGTCGATTCCGTAGACCCTGGCGTCTTGACCCGATGCAGCGAGGACTGCTGCGGAGACGAGCGCCGCCGGTTCCGGGCGCCACCAGGCGGTCAGATCCAGGTGTTCGAAGCCACGCTGATGCCGGTGTGCGAGGGAATCTGTCTGCGCTGCGGAGCCGGTCAGCTTTGTGGTGATCGAGGCGGACTGGTACCGGAAGGCAGCGACGTGATCGGCGGCGTAATGCGGCATGTACCGGCGCTGCGGGCTGAGTGGCAGCAGCACATCAATGGGCCGGACCAGCGGGTCGGCCGCGCGGGCACCGAGCTGATCCCAGTCGAGGACCTCCACGGTGCCGAGGCTCTGGGCTGCCATGTCTTGGACGAGTTCCGCGGTGACGCTCTCGGCCACCGCGATCACCAGCTCCTGCTGTGAGGACAGTTCCTTGCCTGCGGTCTGAGCCACTCGGGTCAGCAGGTCAGTGCCGTGGTGGCGCATGAACACCTCGCGGATGCCATCACCCTGAGCGCGGCGAAGCTGCTCCAGATCCATCGACTCCAGGGTCGCTGCCACGTCGGCGGCGGAGTTCGCGATGCGTACCTGCGGGTGGTAGGAGTTCAAGCCCTGGTTATAGGTGGAAAGCACCAGGGTCCCGGCCGCCTGCAGCTCCAGCGCTCGGTTCGCGAACATTGTCTGCGAACCGATCACGGAGTTGAGATTCACGGCGATGTCCACGATGCGCTGGAGGTTCATCAGCTCGTGGTGATCCACGGCGGGAACCCGGTAGGGCCAGTACTTCAGGGGAATCAACTGGTTGGGGCTGATCATCGGTTGCGCCGAGTCCAGCTCGGCCGCCAGCGAATCCCACCAGCGGTCGACGAGGGCAAGTGGTCGGCCCGCCTGAAGCACCCCGTCCAGAATCCATTCGGCGAAGCGAGCCCGTTCGGGGTATTTCTTCCCCATCCAGGACCCGGCGAAGAAGATCAGCTCTCGGGCCTGCACGGGTGCGCTGCGAGACCCCAGCGGAGAGTGCAGCAGAGGGTTCACGCCGAAAGGCAGCACCTGGATGCTGTGGGCCTGCGGGCAGTCCCTGCGGTAGTCGGCGATGACCTCTGCGGCAGTGGTGAAGATGTGGTCACAGGCCCGGGCGATGTCCAGGAACTGTCGGTAATCCGGTGGGTCTTCTTTCCCGTAGTAGATGGGGGTCGCGCCAGCGTCACGGTAGGCCGGAATGATCTCCTCGACCAACAGTCGACGGTGTGCCGAGGCGTCGGCAGCCGTGTTGTCCCAAGAGGTGCCGTCGTGTCCACGCCAGGTGGCCGCGACCAGCAGCAGGTCAACCTCGTGGAGGTGATCACGCCAGTTGCTGGGGGTGATCGGGGTCAGCTCGGCTAGTCCGGAAAAGGTATCGAAGAGGAACTGATCGCAGATGATCCCGATTCGCAGGTCAAGCTTCGGGCGGGAGATGCCGGCTTCGGTCTCCGGGAGATCCGCCGCGGCCAACTGCGCTGCGGCCACCGAGTCCGCTGCCGAGTGCGCTGCCAGGGGAGCGGCGACCGGGGTGGACTTCTGCAGTGCGGCGCGTTCGTGCAGATCTGCTGCGCGGTGGGCATGTGCCCGCTGAAGAGGGCTCCACAGCTGATCGAAGTGGGCGGAGCTCGCTAGTTCTGCGGCGGCCGCTTCGTGAGCCTGCGCTGCCTGCTCGGCCGCGGCTGAGACTGCATCCCTCAGGGCAGAAGGGTCCACGGGGGATCCGGCTTGGTCGCGTCGAGAGTTTTCATCAGGCAGATTCACCCTTCGACACTATCTTGCGGCGTGCCCGGTTTGGAGCAGGCTGTCCAGCTTGCTAGAGTGAGGTCTCGTTGCGGCGGAGAAACGGTCTGAACAGACACGAATCCGGGCGCATGTGGGGATGTAGCTTAGTGGTAAAGCTTTGGTCTTCCAAACCAACGATGCGGGTTCGATTCCCGTCATCCCCTCCAGTCATGAAAGCCTCTCCTGGGGATCGAGTCACTCGATCTCCACGGAGAGGCTTTCTGTGTATCTGCTGACCGTACGAGTCCAGAAGTGAGGAACCCATGGCGCGTCCCCGGGTGTATTTCGTCGTTCAGCCCACTGTGGCGCATTACCGCGAGCCTCTTCTTCGTCGGTTGCTGGAGTCCACGCGCTACGACTTTGACCTGGTCGGTCGGTTCAAGAATTCAGAGGCCTCGGCGGCAGACACGATCCACTCCGCCGCCGAAGAGGTGCTCGCGAAGGTCCGTCCGCTGAGATTCTCCGCACTGGGCAAGTTCTGGTGGGAGCGCGGTCAGGTGAGTGAGATCTGGCGCGGAGATCATGATGCCTATGTGATCGCCGGTCGCATTCCCACGGTGTCAGCCTGGGTGGCTTCCGGGGTCGCCGCGCTGCGCGGCCGCACGCTGATCATGTGGGGACACGGCTGGAAGCGCCCCGAGGACGGGCTCAAGCGTCAGGTGCGGCTGGCCTTCTACCGGTTCACCGATGGGCTGCTGGTGTACGGCGATCGCGCCAAGGAGCTCGGCACCTCATACGGGGTCCCCGCCGAGAAGATCCAGGTCATCTACAACAGCATCTACCCCGAGGCACTGACCGGTTCGGCCCGCGAAAGCGCTGCTGCGCAGCTGAACCGAGCCCCCGACGACGACGGCTCAGCGCGCACGATCATCTACAGCTCCCGGCTCACCACGCGGCACCGTTTGGACCTGCTCGCCGAGGCGCTCGGCGGCATGGATGCTGGTACGCGGCCCAGAGTGCTCATCGTGGGCGAGGGCGCCGAGCGGGCCCGACTCGAGCAGGTCTTCGCCGAGCATGGCGTGGACGCCCAGTTCCTCGGCGCGGTCTATGACTATGCGCAGCTGCGCAGACTCTATGCTCGGGCTGACCTCGCGGTATCCGTGGGCGGAGCTGGTCTGAACGTCACCCAGGCGATGAGCTTCGGGGTGCCGGTGCTTGCTGAAGCTGGCAACCCCGATTCCAGTCCCGAGATAGAAGCGGTGGTAGAAGGTGTCACGGGTCGGTATTTCCAGACCGGGGACGCCGGATCGCTGCGGAAGGTCCTCACCGAGCTCCTGACATCGCCGGAGCAGCTGAAGCAGCTGGGAGAAGCGAGCCTCGCCGTCGTGCGTGACCGCTATACCGCTGAGAAACACGCCGAGGCTATCGAAGACGCGCTAGACGTGCTGCTCGGCCGCGCCCAGCGGAATTGAGTCTCCACACTCAGGTGAGCAGAGCTAGTCGGCGAGGGTTGCGTAGACCACGTAGTTGTCTTCATACTCGCCGGTCGCTTCGTTATAGCCGTCGCAGGTGATGAGCCGCAGCTCTGGGTCCTCGGTGTTGCCGTAGACCTCAAAGGTGGGGAAGGTGTTCTTGCCGTACTGCTCCGCCTTGGTCACCACGAAGGTTGCCGTGTCACCGTCCTCTTGATCCACAGTGATCTCATCCCCCTCGACCAGATCAGGCAGGTCGGCGAAGACTCCAGGCTGACCGAGAGAGTCATCCACATGGCCCAGCAGCACTGCCGGGCCAGGCTCTCCGGGTGCAGGTGAGCCGGTGTACCAGCTTGCGGGGGAGCCCGGATCACCCGGTGGAACCTCGAGGGTGTTGTTCTCACGAAGTCCAAGCTGCAGCAGGTCAGATCCCGCACCGATGGCCGGGATCTCGAAGGATGCCGGCGGTGCCTCCTCGGTGGGGGCTTCGCTGCTCTCTCTATCGGTTGCATCGGTGTCAACGGGAGACGGCGTGGGCTCGGCGTCGCCGGAGCCCTCACTGTCGCGGTCTTCTTGGATCTCCGCTGGTTCGGCGCTTCCAGGTGTGCCCGCCTCGGATTCGATACCTGCGGGAGACGCTTCCTGGTCCGCGGCAGCAGCGCTGTCCTGTCCGGGTGAACATGCCGAGAGTGCCAGCATCAGTGCACAGCCGAACGCCAGCGCTCCAACACTGCGAGCGCCAGCTGGTGCCGTGAAGGTAGCTTCGTGGTGTGACCGACGGAGAGCAGGCATGGAGGGTCTCTTTCCGGTTGGACCTTCGGGGCTTTGTTGGTGGCAGCGGGAGTGTGGAGCCGAGAGTGGCTCTGCAGAACAGCCTGCGTTCCGCAGAGCCACTTCGTCGACTGACTGAGACGGGTTGTCTGCCTCAGATGATTGGCGTCATCCAGGCGGCGCCAGTCGCGAGCACTTCAGGCTCAGGACTCGGTGGGGCGCTTGCGCATCATGTAGGCGCCGGCACCGATGGCACCGAGTGCGAGCGCACCACCGCCTGCTGCCATGGCCATGCCTGCATCTTGAGAACCGCCGGCCACGCCGGTGTCGGCGCCACCCTCAGGCATCGAGTCCATCTGTGAGGCGGTCAGCGTGCCACAGGCTGCGGGGAGGGTCGCAGCCAGGGGCAGCGACTCGTCCAGCTCGGACGGAGCGTTCGCGGCTTCCTCGGTCAGAACTGTGGGATCGACGCCATGGACGACGACGACGCCGGTGCCATCGACGATGGAGGCCAGCACGTCATCAGGGATCTCCAGGCTGCGCTCGTAGGTGTAGCTGCTGCCGCCGGGGAAGCGTTCCACCGCGAGGGCAGAGTCCGCAGAGGTGTCACCCTCAATGGTCAGCGAGGAGCCGATGCCGCCGTAGAAGGGTGCGCCTTCTTCGACATTGACGGCGCCGTCGCCGTTCTGATCAGCATCGGCTGGCGGGCAGACGCCCTGGGAACCGAAGTGGATGTGCTGGGCGTGGGGGAAGGGGCCGTCCATGAAGGTCTCGGCTGCGCCATCGACTGTCATGTAAACGGTGGCCTGGTTTCCCTGGCCCTCGATCAGCACGTCACCGACGGTGCCGGAGTTGTTCAGCGGATCCAGGCTGGTCTGGAAGGACCAGGACTGGCTTGAATCGGCGGTGGCGGCACCATCGGTCTCGGGGCCGTGGTCGGAGTGGGCCATCGCTGGGCCGGCGCTGAGCAGCATTGCGCCAAGTGCCACGGTGGGGACGGCGAAGAATTTTGAGGTACGCATGTGTGGGACTCCTCGTGTCAGTGATTCGATCTTTGGTCCTCTGCTTGTGGCGCAGATCACGCCACAAGCACAGTTCGGAACCAGATCAAGATCGGATGGTGAGATCCCAGAAAAAGTTTTTCGGCTTAAAGAACCGCCTGGGCGCCCCTCGGCCACCCAGGTGTCGCCACTTCTGCGTGCATGCAGCGCAGGATCGAAGATTGGCTGGAGATCCCCACCGAAGAAGGCGCAATCTCGGTAGGGGGTAGATTTGCCCGACAAGCCCCGACCGGGGCAATCTCGAGCCAGCGTGCCTGGGGCACCACAACTCGCGCCTCACAAGCGGAAGGAGACTCGTGCGTCCGCGTCATCCCTTCCGCTTCATGTCCGTGGCGCTGACCATCGCGACCGCGGGCAGCCTGGTTGGAGGTTGCTCTGCGTCGACATCAGCCAGGGACGACGAGGCAGCAGGAGCAGTGATGGAGTTCTGCCAAGCGGCACACTCGAACCAGGCTCTGCCCCCTGGTCTGGCGCTCCCCGCAGACCGCGTCACTCTGGGGGTGAACCCGGACTGGGACACCGAGACGCTCGAGCAGTTCGCGGCGACCACGGGCGTGACGCCCGGTGTCGCTGGGTCCTTCGTCCAGATGCCGCTCACGCCAGATGATCGGATACGCATCCAGAGCGCCGCCGATGAGATCGCCGGCATCGGCGGGGTGCTGATGCTGACGCTGGAACCTCACCAGGGGTTGGATGCCGTTGATGATGCCTCGGTGGAGGAACTGGTGGCGCTTCTCGCCACCCTCAACGACTCCTCGGTCCCGGTACTGCTGCGCTTCGCGCACGAGATGAATGGCTCTTGGTACCCCTGGGGGCAACAGCCGCAGTCCTATGTGTCAGCGTTCCGAAAGGTGGCCCAAGCCGTGAAGGAGGGGACCACGGCCACAGAGATGATGTGGGCTCCGAACTACGGCGGCGGCTATCCGTTCGCCGGCGGAGAGTTTGCCTCTGAAGGCAACCCTTCCGCTCCAGGGGCCGGAGCAGCGGACTTTGAGTGGACCGATACCAACGCTGATGGGGCCTTGACCGAGGCCGACGATCCGTATGAGCCGTATTACCCGGGCGACGACGTCGTCGATTGGGTCGGACTCACGATCTACCATTACGGGGGCACGTCGCCGTGGGACGGCAACAACGTTCCCGAGTTGGACAAGTTCGCGGCGCAGCTGCGCGGAACCTACGACGGTCTCGGTGGGGACGAGAGCGGCGTTCCGGACTTCTATGCGCGCTACGCCGAAGACCGGGACAAGTCGATGGCGATTCCCGAGACCGCGGCCTTCGTCACCGCTGCCGCGGACCCGGAGCTCGCTCTGGAGATCAAGCGGGGCTGGTGGCGTCAGGTGTATTCACCGGATATGCGAGACCAGTTCCCACAGCTGCGTCTGGTGAACTGGTTCAACTTCGACAAGCCGGAGCTCGAGTCCGTCGATCTGGTGCGTTGGTCTGTCACGACCGACGAGCGGATCGCCGATGGGTTCGGAACCGATCTCGCGGATTCAGTGGCGACCGCGGCTGACGTGGTCAGCTGCCCGGAGGTGCCAGAGCCGGCTTCATCCTCCACCGGGCCTACCGGGCCTACCGGGCTTACCGGGGTCGGGGGAGGTCTCTGACGTTTTCGTCTCGGATGGTGAAGTAGGTTGATGGGCCGCCGCCGCGCAGGAGGGGCCTGGATTTCACCGTCTGGTAGATGCCGTCTACCAGCAGCGATGTGTCGATGTGGACGCCGACCACCTCACCGAAGACGACAGTGGTCTCTGTAGGACTTCCATCCGCGGCCAGGAGCGGCACGATCTGGGAGGTTCGGCATTCAAAGACCGCTTTCGCCTCAGCCACGTGCGGCACGGTGACGATTCTTGATCTGGCCGGCGTGAGACCAGCAAGTGCGAACTCGTCCACCTCGGACGGGACTGCTGCGGAAGTCGCGTTCATCGCCTCCGCGAGGGATTCGTCGGCAAGGTTCCAGCAGAACTCTCCGGTGGTTTCGGCGTTGACCAGCGTGTCTTTGGGCCCGGTGCTCGCGAACCCGATGATCGGCGGGGTGTAGTTGAAGGCGTTGAAGAAGCTGAACGGTGCGAGATTCAGATGCCCCGCGTCATTCTGCGTCGAGATCCAACCTATGGGCCGTGGCGCGATGATGGCGTTGAAGGGTGAATGGGCGAGTCCGTGTCCGTCAGCTGGCTCATAGAAGTGGGTGCGCTCAGAGGGCATTCCCTGTTCCTTCGGATAAGCGGTACGTGCGGGCGAAATTGCTCATGAATACCGTCTCAGTTCCGCGGGGCCAGGATCATATTTGTCATCCGGGCAGTTGAGAGGCGGCGGCCGGCGTCGTCGGTCATCACGATCTCGTGGCTGGTCAGCTGACGTCCCAGGTTCAGGGGAACGCAGGTCGCCGTGACCAGGCCCTCGGTGACCGAGCGGTGGTGAGTAGCACCAAGCTCTGTGCCGACCACCGCGTGATCCACGCCCAGGTTGATCCGCGCATGCAGGATCGCGGCGACGGACCCGAGCGTCTCGGCGAGCAGCAGATGCGCCCCGCCGTGGAGCAGGCCCATGTTCTGCTCGTTGCCGCCCACCGGGATCGTGGCCACCATCTTGTCCGGGTGCATCTGCAGGTACTTCAGCCCCATCTTCGCGCCCAGCGGGGTGACCCCGTGGGGTCCGGTGAACGGCCAGTACTCCTTAGGAATCCCGGCGGCCTTCATGCGTGCAGCGCGTTCTTCCTCATCAGGGAAGGGGGTGGGGACACCAGGGGTGGGGTAACCGGAGGAGCTGTCGAGAGCCTCATGCTGAGAAGTCATGAGTTCCAGTTTAGGTCCCAGCAGAGGCATTACCGTGATCAGGTCTGGGCTGAGCGTGAGTTCAGGTCTGGGGTGAGCGTGAGGCGCGCGATAGGCTTAGGAGCGTGTCAACTAGCCCCAATAAACTCCTGGTCATCGACGGTCACTCCATGGCGTTCAGGGCCTTCTACGCCCTGCCCACTGACAGCTTCCTCACGGATTCAGGTCAGTACACCAACGCGGTGCATGGCTTCACGAACATGCTGCTCAAGCTCATCCGTGAAGAGCTGCCCACCCACGTGATCCTCGCCTTCGACCTGGACACCCCCACTTTTCGGCATACCTCCTATACCGAGTACAAGGGCGGCCGCGCGAAGACTCCCGAGGAGTTCCGCGGGCAGATCGACCTGATCAAGCAGGTCGCTGAGGGGATGAACATCGCCACGGTGACCCTAGAGGGCTACGAGGCCGATGACATCGTCGCGACCTACGCGACCCGCGCGGATACCGCTGGCTGGGAGACCCTGATCGTCTCCGGCGACCGCGACACCCTGCAGCTGGTCACCGAACGAACCACTCTGATGTACCCCACCTCTGGGCTGTCCAAGGTCGCGATGCTGGATCCCGCCGCAGTGGAGGAGAAGTATCTGGTCCCGCCGCTGAAGTACCCGGACCTCGCCGCGCTCGTGGGGGAGTCTGCGGACAACCTGCCCGGTGTGCCCAAGGTTGGCCCGAAGACCGCCGCGAAGTGGATCGCCGAGTACGGCTCCACCCGAGGGATCATCGAGAATGCCGAGGCCATCGGCGGCAAGGCCGGGGAGAACCTGCGCGAGGCGCTCGCCGATGTGGAGCGCAACCTGGAGCTGAACCTGCTGCTTCGCGACCTCGACCTGCCCGTGGCGCTGGAGGATTCTGAGCTCAAGCTGCCCGACCGCGAAGTCCTCGACCCGCTCTTCGATGCCCTGCAGTTCAATCAGATCCGGGAACGGCTCTTTGAGACCTTCGCCGCACGCTTCCCCGAGGCCGTGGTCGCACCCACCCCGACCGACGCGCTGCCCGCAGTCACCGTGACTGAGCAGGCCGATGAGCTCACCGCGTTCCTCAAGACCCACGCCGGAGCCCCGATGGCGATCTCGGTCTGCCTGGACCGGTCCGGCGAATCGCTGACCACCAAGCCCAAGCGCGACGAGGCGGCCCGGGTGGCTGAGGCGCTCGCCGTCGTGCTGGTGCCCTCGGCCTCCGGGGACGTGGCTGCGGCTGCCGAGACTGCGCAGAACGACGACGCCGCGGACTCGGACGCCGAGCCCGTCGGCATCCCCGCGATCGCACTCTCGCTGACCAATCTCGACGCGGCCGCCGACGCGGTGCTCGCCGAATGGCTGAGTGACCCGGACGCCCCGAAGCTGGTCCACGACATCAAGGACGCCGGCAAGCGTCTGGCCTGGCGCGGTCTGCACCTGCGCGGCGCCGTCGAAGACACCCTGATCAGCGGCTACCTCATCCAGCCGGACCGGCGGAACTTCGCGTTCACCGAGCTGGTCACCCAGTATCTGGGCGCCTCCACCGACCCGGCCTCCTACCTCGGCGGTCACAGCGAGGACGACGCCGAGGCCTCGAGCTCCCAAGGCCCGGACCTGTTCTCATCCCAGGACCTGCTGCCCGGTGTCACCGCTGAGGACCTGGATGCCGCCGCGCTGCACGGGATGCTGCTGCACCAGCTCTCCCAGGCGCTGGGCGAGCAGCTGGTGGAGCGCAAGGGGGCGAAGCTGCTGCATGAGATGGAGATCCCGCTGGCCGAGATCCTGCTGCAGATGGAGCTCACTGGGATCGCAGTGAGCCAGGAGAAGCTGGACTCACTCGACGCCGAGTTCGCCGAGGCCATCGAGGCCTCCGCGCAGGAGGCCTACGCGGTGGTCGGTCATGAGGTGAAGCTGGGTTCGCCCAAGCAGCTGCAGGCCGTGCTCTTCGAGGAGCTCGAGCTGCCCACCGCAGGGGTCAAGAAGAACAAGACCGGCTACTCCACCGATGTGGAGACCCTCCAGGCGCTGCTGATCAAGACCCAGAACGACTTCCTGGTCCACCTGATGAACCACCGCGACTCCTCCAGGCTGCGCCAGACCGTCACCGGTCTGAGCGAGACCGTGAGCGGGGACGGGCGGATCCACACCACCTACGCGCAGACCGTGGCCGCCACCGGCCGGCTCTCCTCGCTGAACCCGAACCTGCAGAACATTCCGGTGCGCACTGCGGAGGGACGCAAGATCCGCGAGGCGTTCGTGGTCGGCTCCGGCTACGAGTCCCTGCTGACCGCAGACTACTCGCAGATCGAGATGCGGATCATGGCGCACCTGTCGCAGGATCAGGCGCTGATCGAGGCGTTCCGCGCGGGGGAGGACCTGCACAACTTCGTCGGCTCCCGCGTCTTTGGGGTCGAGGCGGCCGAGATCACCCCGGAGCAGCGCTCCAAGGTCAAGGCGATGAGCTACGGGCTGGCCTACGGGCTCTCCAGCTTCGGGCTGTCCAAGCAGCTGGGTATCGGGGTCGATGAGGCCCGGAACCTGATGAACGAATACTTCGAACGCTTCGGCGGGGTGCGGGACTACCTGCGGGAAGTGGTCACCCAGGCCAAGCAGGACGGATTCACCTCGACCATTTTCGGTCGGCGCCGCTACCTGCCGGACCTCTCCAGTGAGAACCGGCAGCTGCGTCAGATGGCTGAGCGTGCCGCGCTCAACGCCCCGATCCAGGGATCCGCGGCGGACATCATCAAGCAGGCGATGATCGGCGTGGACTCCGCGCTGCGCACCGAGGGCCTGGAGTCACGGCTGTTGCTGCAGGTCCACGATGAGCTCATCTTCGAGGTGGCCTCCGGGGAGCGCGAGGCCCTGGAGAAGCTGGTGACCACCCACATGGGCGCCGCCGCCGAGCTCGACGTCCCGCTGGACGTCCACGTCGGCGTGGGCTCCTCCTGGCACGAGGCCGCGCACTGAGCTAGGTGAGTTGGGGAGAGGGGTGGGTGCGCGGGAGGAGTGAGCCCGGAGCTGGGACGCCCGGGTAGTCGTCCGCCCTCACTCAGCCCTCTCTGCCCGACCCTCCCTCCGTTTGTCGCATCGCTATGCCACATCGCATGGCTTTGGACGGAAATATCGATGCGGCGTGGCATAGGGATGCGACAGATGGCCGAACTGGCTCTACCGCGCGTCCCGTTCCAGCACGCAGAGGAGCGAGCCGTTTCAGAATCATCTGCCGGAGGGGGTCGGCGAGTCCTCTGGAGTAAGCAGATGAATTTATTCAGTTGCGGTGAGAGGTCCAGTTTTTGCCTGTCACGCTATTGGTATCTCCGAGGACTTGATTAAGGTCGATCAGATCAGGTTCATACGAATTGGGTATATTAAATTGTATGATTCTAAAACGCTTCTCCTTGGTTGGCTTTTTGGCACTCTCTATCACGCTAGTTGGCTGTAGCGGGGCTGAGGATGAACCTTTGACTGTCCCGGACGTTTCTGGCCTCCCCGGCGACGAAGCTCGTGACCTGATCGAAGACGCTGGTCTCGAGCCGTCCCTTGAAGCCACGGAGTCGTCGGTGTGGCAACCATCGAACTGGGAGGCCGAATCAACTGAGCCTGAGGCTGGAACAGTAGTGGAGGAGGAGGACGAAGTAATCGTCAACCTCATTCGCCCAGCTGAAGACGAGGTCGCTGATGGTTCTCCCACAGAAGCTGAAGAAGATGCGGATCGTCAGTCTGAAGAGGACGCCGAGCGGGAAGCGGCAGAGGAATCCGAGCGTGCGGAGGCGGAAGCCGAGGAAGAACGCCAAACGCAAGAGCAGGTGGAGCAAGCCGAAGCCTTGGAAGACCAGGAACGTGAGGAACAGGAGGGCGGGGGTGGAGACCTCGGGGAACGCATCACGGAGGAGGCGTTGCGCGGGTTCAACGTTGATTCGTTCACGGATCTCCTGGCTCAGGATGGATACGATGTGTCGCTTCCCCCGTACTACGCCATTTCGGATATCGAAGGCATGTCCGGGTCCACAGTCCGGGTCCATGTCCAGGAAGCGATGTCTGACGAAGAGCGGGAGCAGATGGGGCGCTGGTTCTTCAATATGACCTGTCACGAAGTGCCGGAGCTGGACACCGTCGTCGTGAACGACACGTCTGGTCTCGACAGCAATCACTCTGCATATGAGTACATGCGCATGCCTGGTTGCGACTAAACCCATAAGGAGTGATCAAGTCGCCGCCGACTGTCCGACAGATGGCCGAAGTGGCGCTAGCGCGCGTCCTGTTCCAGCACGCAGATCGCTAGCTGCACACGATTGGTCACCTGGAGCTTCGTGAACAGGCTGGAGAGGTGTGCCTTCACCGTCGTGGGACTCGGGTACATCGCCTCAGCGATCTCGCTGTTGGTCATTCCCTGAGCCACGAACCGGCCGACCTCCCACTCGCGTTTCGTGACCCGGCCGGACGTGTCCACGCTGACCTGCCGGCGGGAAAAAGGAGACGACGGGGCAGGCTCGTGCCTGCTCGTGGCCAGCTCCACGAGGCGCGCCAGCGACTTCGGGGAGAAGGAGGACTGCCATTCGCCGCGTCGTGGATGGTGCGGACCACCAGGTCTGGCTCCGTGTCCTTGAGATGATCCGGTACGCAGTCATCGACAATGTCGTTGAGGCCACTTACCTCAGGAACGATGCCCATGCACGACAGGCAGAGTTCATCCGGACTGTCAACGAGACCGACGACAAGGGGATGTCATGACAAGCTACAGCTCAACCGGCACCTCTCTGAGGAACTCGGGATTCAGCGCCCGCAAGAGCCGGAACCTGATCATCGTGATGGTCCTCCTGTGGATCGCTGCGGCGATGATCTTCGGGTTCCCACTCCTTGTGAGCTTGATGCTTGCGGGCAGTGAGTATGGTGCGGACACCTTCGGACAGGGCGTCGTGTATCTGATCGGACCAGCGGTCGTCGCAGCGATTCCCGCTATGATCGCACTCGCCATTCGGCGCCACATCAAGGAGACTGCGCAGGAGAACATCCAGCGGCAGCGCAAGAGTGAGACCAACATCTTCGATGGCAAGGGCTATATCGCGATGTCGCCCTGGACCACCGAGAAGGGCATCGAGCTGTACCCCGTGCTGAAGAAGGACGGGGGACACAACTTCATCTTCCTGATGTCCGAGAAGCCGGAGACTCTCAGCGACAGAGATGGCGAGTTCAACACGAAGCTTGCTGGGGTGATCGAGTGGGATCCTCACAGTGGGGTCATCCAGAACGTCACCACGCACGATCATCACCAGGGAACCAACTGGCAGCGCCAGGGAGTCGCAACGTTCCTGTACAACAAGGCCCGTAATGTCACGCCACACCTTCAGCACAGCGAAGATGCGCGCGCATGGATCAAGAGCCTCGGCTAAGGAGAGACCGTATGGTAAGCCACACCGCTCGCAGCAGTTACCTGAAGGACTCAGGGTTCAGCGACAGCAAGAAGAGGACACTGGTCACGACACTGATCTTCCTGTGGACCGCTGTCGCACTGGTCCTCGGATTCTGCCTGCTCCTCATGTCGGTGTTCGGAGGTGAGTATCCTCGGGAGACCTTCCAGTTCCTCATCATGCCGTTGATCATCGCATTCCTCCTGGTTGGCATCGCGTTCGCCATCCGGAGTCACATCAAAGACGCTGCGCTGGACAACCGCAAGCCGAAGGGAGCACACGGCGTCAACATTCTGGAGGCGATGGGGTCCACGATGTTGACGCCGTGGACCACCAAGAAGGGCATCGAGCTGTATCCCGAGTTCTACAAGCAGGACGGACACAACTTCATTCTCATGCTGCCGGTCAAGCCGCCTGAGTTCCCGGAGCATGGCGAGATCAAGTGGGAGTTCGAGGTCATCGCGTCAATGGAGTGGGACCCGAAGAGCGGAGTCATCCAGAACATCGAGGTCAAGAAGAGCGAGGAAGATGACTGGCGGCGTCAGGGCATCGCAACGTTCCTGTACGACAAGGCGCGCAACGTCACGCCGCACCTTCGGCACAACGAAGCGCTCACCGAAGATGCACGCGAGTGGATCGAGTCGCTGGACTGAGACTGACTAGTTGCAGCCCCCGTTGGTAGACCAGAGCTATCGCCGAATGCTGGTGGGTCTCGGCATGATCGCGCTCATGATCCCCGCCGTGGTGCTCGGTCCACGCTGGGGCGCAGGTCTGCGCGGGGCGATCCACTCAGTGGCGGGAGGTGTGCGCTGGAGGCTGCTTTTCCAAGCGGCGGCGGTCGTCTTCCCGTTCTACGCGGCAGTCCACCTGATCAGCTTCCTCGTCTCGCCTCCCGAGGATTTCGCCTGGCCCAGCGCAGATCTCCGCACAGCTGCAGTCTTCGTGATCATTCTGCTCCTGGTGCCGCCGCAGTGCGCCGGGGAGGAGTACGCCTTCCGAGGTCTGCCTCAGCAGATGCTCGGCACTTGGCTTCGTTCACCCTTCTGGGGCATCCTGCTGCCCGTTCCGCTGTTCATGATCGGACATGGCTACGACTGGGTCGGTCAGGTCGACGTCGCCGTCTTCGCGATCTGCGTAGGGTTCCTGGTGTGGAAGAGCGGCGGTCTGGAACTTGCGATCGTCGTCCATATCGGGAACAACCTCATCCTGTTCCTCCTGGCCCCGTTCAGCGCGACCTCGCTGGAACAGGGTGCCGTGCCGCCGTCGGTCTTGCTGCTGAGTCTTCCCTGCACCCTCGGGGTCACGGCGGGATTGAGCTGGTGGGTCTCACGGACCCATGGCCTGAGCTGGTTCGAGCCGGTGCGGCAGGTCCGAGCCGAGCTCGGCGCGCCATCACACACTGGTTCCTCCGGTGGTTGGATCAGTTGAGAGCCCGGGAGTCGCGGGGCTGCGTCACGGCAGCGTGACCAGTCCGACGGCCAGGTCCTTGACGCGGGTGCTCAGGACCTCCCGGACGCTGCGCACGCCGTCGAGATCCAGTGCCGCGGGGTCACTGATGTTCCAGTCCTCGTACCTCTTGCCTGGATAGATGGGGCAGGTGTCGCCACAGCCCATGGTGATCACGACATCTGCGGCCTGGACGACGTCGTCGGTGAGGGGTTTAGGGAACTGTTCGTCGAGGCTGATCCCGATCTCGTTCATCGCGGTGACGACGTTCTCATCTAGGTGCTCCGAGGGCATCGACCCTGCTGAGCGAACGTTGACTGCCCCTTGTGTGAGGTCTTTGAGCAACGCCGCGGCCATCTGAGAACGCCCAGCATTCTGGACACAGACGAAGAGAACTTCCGGAACCCCGCTGGGCTGTTTTCCCTGGGCGTGGGCAAGCGCGTTGAGACGATCCTTCGCGAAGCGGCGCGTGAGGATGGGCAAATATGTCTTGATCTTCGCCGTGCGGGCGAGGGCGGCGTAGGACTCGAAGACGTAGCGCTCGATGGTCTCGGCGGCGAATACGCCTGCGAAGGTCACGGAGAGTTCCTCGCTGATGCGGTGCAGGACGTGTTCGTGGGCGCCCCGGGAGGCGTCATCTTCAGGTGCTGAGCTCATGGTGGTGTCTTTCTCTGCTGGAGTTTCCCCGAAAGATTGATGACCTTCGATATTGAGTATGCGGAGCTATATCGATGGTTGTCAATGAAAAGAATGCTGGTCATTCCTAGCTTCGTCCGAGTGTCCCGGTAGGTCCTCGCGCCGCGTAGGGCCGCCATCACTCGGTTTGTCGCACCGCTATGCCATGTCCCATGGCTCTGGACGGAAATAACCGTGGGACATGGCAAAGGCATGCGACAGATTGGCGCAGTGGCTGCGGGCGCTGCGGGCGCTGCGGTGCGGGCGGGCGGGCGTGGGAGTGCCCGGAGAGGCAAGACTGGCCCGTGAACCGCCTAGGCGCGAGGAACGCCGGCTCGCAGCAGCCGGTCGCGGAGGATGTGCGGATGATGCAGGTCCTCCCAGCTCCAGCGCACCACGCGTCGCCCTGTGCTCCGGATGGCATCCTCACGCCGCTTCTCCCGGTAAAGCGCCTCCTCGGTGGAGATGCCGAAGAGCTCCTGTGAGCGGGTGTACTTATGCTTCCCGTCGAACTCGCCGACGACGCCGCCCTGCCACTCGAAGTCCAATCGGTACTCGCGGCCCTCCACCCAGACCTGGGTTTGCAGCTGCGGGACAGTAAAGCCCAGCGCACTGATCCGCACTCGAGAGAGGGATTCGCCCACGGACTCGGCGCGCGGATCCGCAAAGCCGACGGCGCGGGCCCATGCTTTCTGGAGCCGCGCAGTCCGGAGAAAGGGTCGCCACGGCGAGAGGGTCTCCTCGAGCTCGGCCCCCTCGCGAGCCATCCGGGCCAGAGCGGCATCCAGCACGACCACCCCCTCCTCGAAGATCATCCGAGGTACTGTGTCCAACAGGGCAAGGGGGAGCGGCTCCACTGGGACGGTCAGCCCGGAGAGCCCAGTCTTGGAGGCGGTCTCCCCGGGCTGCTTCGCGAACGTGGGGTCGGACGGCGGATCTGAGAAGAATCCTTGCAAGCAGGCTGGTGTCATCAGCTCGTAGGGGATCGCAACCACGGTCCGGTTCGAGCCCAGGTCCACGCTGCGGTCCACACTCAGGAGAGTGCCCACTTCCGCACGGTGCTGAGCACGGCTCACGCCGCGGGGGAGTGCAGGTTCATGCAATCGGGTGGGGAACATCAACCCACCCGCCTGTTCACGAACCCCCACTTGGCTGCGGTGCAGCGTGCGCAGATGCACCTCCTCGGGCACCTTCAACAGCGGAAGCTCATGCAGTACCAGCGCCGATTCGCGGCAGAAGACCCTCGAGGAGCCAGACAGTGCCGTGGCAGCCATGCTCGCGGCGTAGCGCTGGGAGGGCTGTGCCGCTGACCAGGACTGACTTTCGGCGTACATTCCTCGCCGGATCCGGAGCTGAGTTCCCCGGCTCACCTCCCGCGAGAGCGCGGTCCCGGTGTGAATCCCATAGACATCCGGGGCAGCACGGACCAGCGCGATCTCCGTGCCGGATGGGTTCATCCCCCCAGGATGATGGCACCGCGCAACGCCCCACAAACTGCCAATGGAGTGTGGAGAACAGGGGCTTAACTGGAATCTCGAGCCGGCTGGGGATGGCACCAGCCTGGATCGGAACGCCCAACCAGCTGGAGTGATCACCATCAACGGGCAGAGCTGAACCGCCGCGTGGCACCAGCCCCGCCGTCGTCGTCTGGCACCTCCTCGTCTGGCCCCGGGGCAGGAGGACCGATATCGTAAGGAACCGTGGCAGACCAATACGCACCCCAGAAGCCCGAAGTCACTCCGCTGGCCGCAGGACTGCGCAGCGAGACTTTCCCCGCAGCGCTGACCCCGGACGGCAAGGCCGTTGAGCCGCAGACCGCCGCGTTCGCGCGCACCGCGGAACAGGGCTTCTACGAGCCATGGTTCTCGGATGAGCAGATCGACCGGATCGGGCGCATCCTGGTCAAGGACGAGCAGACCCTCACCGGTGTCTACGTCGATCGCGAGGCCGCGGAGGCCGAGCATTGGGGCTCCGCGCTGGCAGATGTGGGCTTTGGCCCGGAGTATCCCGTCGGCACCTTTGTCGATTACGACAAGACGCTCAACGCCGGGGGACCGAACGGCCCGCTGCCGGCGCGGCTGATCACTGTCGTCACGGTCAACCCCAGCTTCCGCCGTCGCGGCATCCTGAAGCACATGATGACCTCGGCGCTCTCCCGCGCAGTCGCCGACGGCATGCCCGTTGCCGCACTGACCGTCTCCGAAGGCGGCATCTACGGCCGCTTCGGCTTCGGCTGCGCCACCCGCGAAGCCCGCATTCAGGTGGACTTCGGTGAAGGCAACGGACAGGGCTTCACTCTGCGCCAGGCTCCCGGAGGTCGCGTCATCTCCGCAGACCCGGTCAAGCTGGAGGACGTCATCGGTTCCAGCTTCGCCGAGTTCCACGCGAGCACCCGCGGCTCCATCGGCCGCCAAGAGACCTACCAGATGGCCAGCACCGCGCGCTGGAACAACGAGGATCACAGTGCATGGAACCGCAAACTGCGCGCAGCAGTGCACGTCCGCGAGGACGGCAGCATCGGCGGATACGCGACCTTCCAGCACGAAGGCTGGGACACCGAGCCCAGCACCATCCAGATCGTTGATCTGATCGCGGCCGATCCGCAGAGCCATCTGGCGCTCTGGGAGTATCTGGCCAACCTCGACATTGTGCGCCGCGCAACCATGCGCACGGCCCCCTTGGCCGATCCGCTGCAGGCGGCACTGGTGAACCCACGGACCTACCGCGTGCAGTCCCTGCGCGACCTGCTCTGGGTACGGATCCTCGATGCCAAGCAGGCGCTTGAAGCCCGAGCCTGGACCGGCGACGGCGAGTTCCTCCTTGAAGTGGAGGATTCACTCGGCATCACCCCGGGAACCTTCCATGTGAGCGTGACGGACGGGGCGGCGCAGGTGAACCCGGTTTACGCGCAGAGTGCGGATCAAGCGCTGCCGGTGCTGCGGATCGACGTGGAGACTCTCGGTTCCCTGTATCTCGGAGATTCCTCGGTTCGAACCCTGCATGCAGCAGGGCGGCTCGGGGCTGCTGCTGCCGGAGATATCGATGCGATCTCTCGCATCATGGATCTCGCCACGCCGCCGTTCTGCGCGACACATTTCTAAGCAAGTCCTCAGCCGCGCTCGCCAGTTGATTCGTATTGGATTGCCGGTATAAACTGACCGGGCGCGTTCTGCGCACAGAGTCGTCTCCGACATCTGATGCAGACCAAGCTCGAAAGTCCGCCCTTCGGCCTCCGTGCCGGAATCGGGACACCACGAGCTCACCCTGTTCATCTGTCTATCACTCCGTGCTCAAGTCCGTCGCCATGCACGGTGACACCGTGCAATGACCACGCCAGCACACAATCCATATCGGAGCCCCTACTACATGACCACCACCACCAATGCCCCACAGGTCGCCATCAATGACATTGGCACCGCAGAAGAGTTCCTCGCCGCAGTAGATGCGACTATGAAGTACTTCAACGACGGAGACCTCGTAGAGGGCACCATCGTCAAGGTCGACCGCGACGAGGTCCTCCTCGACATCGGATACAAGACCGAAGGCGTCATCCCGTCCCGTGAGCTGTCCATCAAGCATGATGTGAACCCGGACGAGGTCGTCGCTGTTGGCGATCTGGTGGAGGCTCTGGTCCTCACCAAAGAGGATAAAGAAGGCCGCCTGATCCTCTCCAAGAAGCGCGCACAGTACGAGCGCGCCTGGGGCGACATCGAGCGCATCAAGGAAGAAGACGGAGTCGTTTCCGGCACCGTCATCGAGGTCGTCAAGGGCGGCCTCATCCTCGACATCGGCCTGCGCGGCTTCCTGCCCGCATCACTGGTGGAAATGCGCCGTGTGCGCGATCTCGCGCCATACATCGGCCAGGAGATCGAAGCCAAGATCATCGAGCTGGACAAGAACCGCAACAACGTGGTCCTTTCCCGCCGTGCATGGCTCGAGCAGACCCAGTCCGAGGTCCGCTCCTCCTTCCTCAACAAGCTCGAGCGCGGCCAGGTCCGCACCGGCACCGTCTCCTCGATCGTCAACTTCGGTGCGTTCGTGGACCTCGGCGGCGTCGACGGTCTGGTTCACGTCTCCGAACTGTCCTGGAAGCACATCGATCACCCGAACGAGGTTGTCGAGGTGGGCCAGGAAGTCACCGTGGAGGTCCTCGAGGTGGACATGGATCGCGAACGCGTCTCCCTGTCACTCAAGGCCACCCAGGAAGACCCATGGCAGACCTTCGCCCGCACTCACGCGCTGGGCCAGGTTGTCCCCGGTAAGGTCACCAAGCTGGTTCCCTTCGGTGCATTCGTCCGCGTCGAAGACGGCATCGAAGGCCTCGTGCACATCTCCGAGCTGGCAGTTCGCCACGTTGATCTGGCCGAGCAGGTCGTCTCCGTGGGCGATGAGCTCTTCGTCAAGGTCATCGACATCGACCTCGAGCGCCGCCGCATCAGCCTTTCGCTGAAGCAGGCCAACGAAGGTGTCGATCCCGAGGGTGCAGAGTTCGACCCCGCCGTCTACGGCATGGATGCCGAGTACGACGACGCCGGCAACTACAAGTACCCCGAGGGCTTCGATCCGGAGACCAACGAGTGGATGGAAGGCTACGACGAGCAGCGTTCCGTCTGGGAGGCCCAGTACGCCAAGGCCCAGGAGCGTTGGGAAGCTCACAAGAAGCAGGTCGTCGCAGCAGTCGAGGCCGACGCCGAAGCTGCCGCACAGGCCACTGTTGGATCCAGCTCGAGCTCCTCGAGCTCTTCCAGCTCCAGCAAGTCTGAGCCTGCTCCTTCGAACTACTCCTCCTCACAGAACACCTCCTCCGAGGATGCCGGCACGCTGGCTTCCGATGAGGCACTGGCTGCTCTGCGCGAGAAGCTCACCGGAAACGGCTGATCCTCACGACTGATCTAGTCTGAGCAAAAGAAGGGCCCGTTCCACCGATCAGGTGGAACGGGCCCTTCTTAGTTGCGGGGTCAGTTGGAGGTGGAGACCGTCACGGTGAATCGAGCATCTCGAGTGAGCTGCTCCGTGGGTCCGATCTCCCGGGTCAGCACCGCGCGGTGCTTCAGGTGGGAGTTGTAGACGCAGTAGAGCTTGCCACCAGGTGCCAGCACCCTTGCCGCGGCCCGGATGAGTCGGTTGGCAGCGCCGGGATCCACAGCGTTGCCCTGATGGAAGGGCGGGTTCAGCAGGATCAGCTCCACGGAGGAGTCGGCGAAGCTGGCCAGCGCATCGTCACGCCTGACCTCCACGCGGTCAGTGATGCCGTTCGCTGCGACAGTGAGCAGGGTGGACTGCACGGCAGAGGCTGAATGATCCGTGGCGATCACGCGCAGTTCCGGGTGGCGCAGCGCGAGGACCGCACTCACGGTGCCGTTGCCGGATCCGAAGTCCACCACCTCCTTCGCACTGGGGAACCCAGCCTGGACCTCCACGGTCTGCAGCAACAGCCGCGTGCCCGGGTCGAGCTTCGTGCCCCCATAGGTGGCGCCCATGCTGCACAGCGTCAGGTCCGTGGGTGCGGCGCCGGGAATGGTGAGCTGATGGTTCTGTGACTTGGGCTCCGCCGCGGGGACATCGGTGCGCGGCGCCCGCGAAGTGAGGATTCGGGACTTGGAACGTCCGCGACCAGCAGAGACGTCGGCGAAGTTCTTCTCCAGCACCTGATTCATGGAGTGGTTCATATGCTTATCCCGACCGCCCGCCAGCACGACCACATCTGTGGCTGCGTGCTCTCGGATCAGCCAGGCCCAGTCGGCCAGCGTGTCCAGGGAACGTGGCAGGTGCATCAGCACGGTGTGGACTCCCACGAAGGCTTGCGGTGCGGGGTCGGCGAGGCTTGGCAGTTCCTGGGGGAGCGGTGCGGGGAGTTCGTAGCGCCGGGCGTTACGTTCAAGCCCGAGCTCGGCACCCAGCTCGTCTTGCAGGGTCCGGACGGCGGTGACCGCATCCTCGACGGCGACGCAGGCGGCACCAGGCTTGCCGGCATCGGCGATGAGGGAGTGGAGGATCGGAAGCGTGAGCGCACCAGCGCGGTCATCGAGGATGAGCACGCCGTCGCGCGGGTGGCCTTGGGCCCACCAGGCTTCGGCGGTATCGAGCAGGAGAAGATCCACGGCCTCAGGCGGTGGACTCATCGCGGAGAAATCGAATTCCTCGGTGAGGCGGGACGGTTGAACATCGGGGGTCTGACCCGCTGGAAGTGACATGAAATCAGCTTAGAGGATCGGTCCTGCCGCGCTGGCTTCCGGCTCTGCCGAACCTCAGCGACCGTGAGCCCCAATCGTTACCGGAATGAGACCACGGCCCTGCATGAGGGTGACGACGCGAAAAAAGCGCCCGAATCGCTGAAGAATCAGCGGTCCAGGGTCTTTTCAGGGTGCAATGCTTGCCAAAATTCCATAGCGTGGTCACGATCATCGCGCCTGTTAGATTCACGACCGCCTCCTGCATATACGCGTCTGCCGTGCTGAGCACTTGGAGTCTGACGGGCGTGGGCAGTGACGTACACCCCCACGAAAGGCAATGATGCTCCAACGGCTGCACGACCTATTGAGGTTGAGAACCAACCCGATCGTCTTCTTCGGATCGGCCGCGATCGTCATCGGGTTCGTGGTCCTGACCCTCCTCATGCCGACTGGTATGGGCGAGTTCTTCGGAGCGGGCTCGGGATGGATCTATGACAACCTCGGATGGTTCTACATCTCAGGCGTCACCATCTTCCTGATCTTCCTCGTCTTCATCGCCGCGGGGCGCTTCGGCCGCATCAAGCTCGGTGCCGAAGGAGACAAGCCGGAACACTCTGACATCGCGTGGTTCGGCATGCTCTTCGCCGCCGGCATCGGCACCATCCTGATGTTCTGGGCCGTGGCCGAGCCTGCCTATCACTTCGCAGAGCCACCACGCGGCGCGCAGAACGGCGTGGAACCACGTTCCATCGAGGCTGCGAACGAGGCCATGGGCTTCACGCTCTACCACTTCGGCCTGCACACCTGGACGATCTTCGCGCTGCCCGGACTGGCCTTCGCCTACTTCATCTATAAGAGGAACCTTCCTCCGCGCGTCTCCTCGATCTTCCAGCCGATGCTCGGTGACAAGATCCATGGCCCCGCAGGCAAGGCCATCGACATCTTCGCCGTGGTCGGCACGATCTTCGGCGTCGCGGTCTCCATCGGGCTGGGCACCCTGCAGATCCAGGCCGGCCTGGCCAGGCTTCTGGGTATCAGCGATGCGGCCTGGAACTTCATTCTGATCATCGCCGTGGTGACGCTGGTTGCGACGCTCTCGGCGATCCTCGGCGTGGACAAAGGGATCAAGCGGCTCTCGAACTTCAACATCTGGACCGCCATCCTGCTGCTGGTCTTCATCCTGGCCACCGGTCCCACAGTGTTCATGCTCAAGGGTGTGGTCGAGTTTGCCGGCACCTACGCCACCATGCTGCCCGAGCTGGCGCTGTGGAATGACACGCTTTCCGACACCGGTTGGCAGGATGGCTGGACCATCTTCTACTGGGCCTGGACAGTTGCCTGGGCGCCCTTCGTCGGCATCTTCATCGCCCGGATCTCCCGCGGACGTTCAGTGCGTCAGTTCGTCGCCGGCGTGCTCGGTCTTCCCACTCTTTTCACCATCGTGTGGTTCGGCATCTGGGGCACCGGACTATTCGACATCGAGCTCAACGGTGACGGCGGCGTCGTGGACACCGTGCTCGATGAGGGAGTCGAAGGCGCCCTGTTTGCCTTCCTTGCGGAGTTCCCTCTCGCCACGCTGACCTCCTCGATCGCCATCATGCTGGTCGGCGTCTTCTTCATCACCTCGATGGACTCCTGCGCCCTGGTCCTGGATGACATGTGCAACGGCTATGAGGGCAAGGCGCCGCTGCACCAGCGCGCTTTCTGGACCATCTCCATCGGCCTCATCGCTGCTGTCCTGCTGACCGCCACCGGTTCGGGTGGGCTCGAGGCGCTGCAGAACGTGGCGCTGGTCCTGGGGCTTCCGTTCTTCGTCCTGGGCTACTTCATGATGTACAACCTCTCCCGGGCCATGCGCGAGGATGCCGGCGAAGTCGGGTTCCTGCGCACCCGCCGCTGGCTCAAGACGCTGCCTCCAGAGGAGTATGAGCGTCGCATGGATGAGCCCGAGGAATCCCTGCAGGAAGCTGTGGTGGCCCCGGATTACCACGAGGGCACTCAGCCGGAGAATGCTCCGGATGTTGACCATGTGGAGCAGCCCCCGATCGTGGAGCAGTACCGGGTCCGCACCGGCGACCTTCCCACAGTTGATCCCGCACACCCCGGCGGTCCTCACGTAGGCCGCTGATCCGCGCTGCGTGATCCGCGCTGCGTGATCCGCGCTGCGTGATCCGCGCTGCGTGATCCGCGCTGACTGATTCCGCTGAACCAACACCGCGAGGCCCGGCTCCCCCATGGGGGAGCCGGGCCTCGCGGTGTTTGGACGGTGTGCCCGCCCCGGGTGCGATAACCTGACGCCCATGAATCCGAAGCGTGGACGGGGAGGCACATCGCGTGTCTTCAAGTCCGTCTCCATCCTCCTGACCGCCGTGCTCGTGGGCGCGCTGGTGATGGTTTACCTGGAGCGGGAGCCTGAGGGTACGGTGCAGGCCTATGGCTTGGCCGAGGACGGCGGCATCGTGGTGGTGGGGGATTCACACACCCAGATGAACTCCACGAACTTCGGTGCCGGCCAGATCGGAGACGGTTCCTGGGTGTCGACCCTAATCGCGGAGGGCTACCGCTTCGCCGGTGGTTGGGCAGTGTCGGGCGCCACCACGGTCCTGCAGGCGAACAGCTTCGAGGGCGTGGAGCGGGCCGAGACCCTGCTGATGCTGACCGGAACGAACGACCTCGCCCAGGGGGTCCCTTTCGAGGAGACCGCGTCGAGCCTCGACGCGATCGTGGCCAAGGCCCCGACCGAGCGTGTGGTGGTGCTGGCGATCCCACCGCTGGACCGGGAGTTCACGCCGACCACCAGCAGGTACAACGAGTCGTTGCAGGAGCTCGCCGAGGACCGGGGCTGGGAGTACTTCGACGGCTTCGGGTTCCTGCGCAGCCCCGACGGCGGCTTCGTCGAGGGAATGACCTACGACGGCATCCACCTCACCCCTGAGGCCCAGACGCAGTTCGGCCAGGCGGTGGCCGACTACCTCGACCGCGAGACCGTCTCGGCGGACGAGATGCCCGACGACGTCACTTCCCACGGCTGATCGTCTGCGGGCGCGCTCTCAGGCGGCGGGGTCGGCTGCGCCGGGGGAGTGCCGCGCACCGAGGCGTAGATGACTCCGCCGATCACCAGCACCCCGCCGGCGAGCTCCAGCCAGGTCGGCACCTCGCCCAGGGCGACCCAGGCGGCCAGGATCCCGACCACCGGGACCAGCATCGAGAACGGCGCCACCGTCCCCGCCGGGTGCCGGCGCATCAGCCAGACCCAGATCCCGGCGCCCACCACGGTGCCGAAGAGGATCGTGTAGCTCAGCCCCAGCCAGGCCGGGATCGCCTCGACGCTGATCGAACTGGCCAGCGCCGTACCGATCTGTTCGGGGCCCTCGACCAGGAACGCCACGGTGAGCAGCGGGATCGGGGGGACCACCGCCATCCACAGCACCAGCGCCATCGGTCGGTCGGTCTGGGCCTTGCGGGAGGCGAGGTTGCCCAGCGCCCAGCCGAAGGCTCCGAAGAGCACCAGCAGGAATGGGGTCCAGCCATCTAGGACACCGCGGGAGATCCCGACCAGTCCCAGGCCGAGCACGGCGACGCCGACGCCGGTCGCCCGCCGCGAGCTGATGTGCTCCTTGAGCACCAGCGCGCCGAGCAGCACGGTGAACGGCGCAGAGGCCTGCAGCACCAGGGAGGCCAGACCGGTGGGGAAGCCTGCTGCCATGCCGAGGTAGAGCCCGAAGAACTGCAGCGTCCCGAAGCCGAGCCCGTAGCCGAGCAGGTACCTGACCTTAACCCCGGGCCAGGGTACGAAGAGCAGCGCGGGCAGCGCCAGGATCAGGAATCGCAGTCCGGCCAGGAACAGCGGCGGGAACTGATCCAGCGAGTACCGGATCGCGAGAAAGTTGAGTCCCCACAGGAAGGCGACGAGCAGGGCGAGAAATGTGTGACGCATGGGCATGCTTTTATTCTGGGTCCCAGTAATGATCAGGTCTACTGAGTAGTTCTCTGGTCTAGGTGTAGGTTTCCTTCATGGAGATTCGTCACCTGGAGCTGTTGCGGGAGATCGCGGCCCGGCGCACCCTCGCCGCCGTCGCACTGGCAACGCATCGCACGCCCTCGGCGCTGTCGCAACAGCTGCGCACCGCGGAGCGTGAGCTGGGGGTGAAACTCGTGGAGCCTGATTCTCGGGGCCTGCGCCTGACATCATCCGGCCAGCTGCTGGCCGAGGGTGCCGATGAAGTGACAGCCAGTCTGGCCCGATTGCGCGCCCGGCTGGATGCCTCCACCGGTGAGCCCCGGGGAGTGGTGAGCATCGGCACTCTTCCCAGTGCGGGCCAGGCGCTCCTGCCTTCCTTGTTCATGCGGTTGCAAGGGACAGCCATATCACTGAGCCTGGACGATTTCGACATCGCCGAGGCAGATTTTGCGGCACGAGCCTTGGACGCCGACCTGGTCATCAGCCATAGCCTCACCGACTCGCTGCCGGAGAGTTCATTGCCGGAGAGCACCGCAGGATTGGTCAGCACCTTCTTGGCGCGGGAGCCCATCGACGTGGTGCTGCCGAAAGATCATCCGCTGGGTGCAAAATCTGAGCTGACACCGCAGGACGTGGTCTCTCATCGTTGGGTGGGCGTGCCCGAGGGATACCCCTTCGACGCAATTCCGGTGGCAGTGGAACAGCTCACCGGACACAGCATCCACCGAGTCCTGAGACTCCGGGACAATCACCTGCTTGAGTCTCTGGTCGGTGCTGGCGCCGGGATCGGGCTGCTTCCTCGATTCACCAGCCGCCCGGGACCGGGCGTCATCCTGAGGCCTCTCGTGGGCGTCAACGCCGAGCGCAGCATCATCGCGCTGAGCCGTGGAGACCGGCACGAACGCCTGGCCGTGCGGACAGTGACGGATCATCTTGTGGAGATCGGTGCCGAACTCATGCGAAGGCGCGTCTCGGGTTGATCCACGCCGCGGTGCTGGACCTAGACTGAGAGCCATGCAGCAGTTCCTCTCAGTGGGTCTCACCGGCGGCATCGCCTCCGGCAAGTCAGCGGTCTCAGCCCGGCTCGCGCAGCACGGAGCCGTGATCATCGACGCGGACCTGCTCGCACGGCAGGCCCTGGAGCCCGGGACGGACGGTCTTGCCGAGGTCGTCGCCGCCTTCGGCCAGGACATCCTGACGGCCCAGGGTGAACTCGACCGGGCCGCCCTGGGGCAGCGGGTCTTCGCTGATGACTCGGCCCGAGCCGCGCTCAATGGCATCGTCCACCCTCGGGTCCGCGCCGCCTCCGCCACACTCCGCGAACGGGCCCCGACTGGGACCATAGTCGTGGAAGATATCCCGCTGCTGGTGGAGACGGGGCAGCAGGACCGTTTCGACCTCGTCGTCGTGGTCCACGCGCCTGAATCGGCGCGGGTAGACCGGATCATCCAGAACCGCGGAGCCACTGCCGAGGACGCTCGGGCGCGGATCGCCGCACAGGCCACAGATGAGCAGCGGGCGGCCGCCGCTGATGTCATTCTGGATAACTCAGGGACCCTCGATGACCTGAACCGCCAGGTCGATGAGCTGTACGTGAAACTCCAGGGACGTGTCACAGCTGCGCAGTAGCATTGGTCCATGAGTCTCGCTCAAAAGGTCAACCGAACTGTCGCGCCCTTCGAAGTCATCAGCCCCTTCAAGCCCTCCGGTGACCAGCCCAAAGCGATCGCAGAGCTTGTTGAACGCATCGAGGGCGGCGAGAAAGACGTGGTCCTCATGGGCGCCACGGGTACCGGTAAATCAGCCACGGCGGCATGGCTGGTTGAGCAGGTTCAGCGCCCCACCTTGATCATGGTGCAGAACAAGACCCTTGCCGCGCAGCTCGCCAATGAGTTCCGCGAGCTGCTGCCGAATAACGCGGTGGAGTACTTCGTCTCCTACTACGACTACTACCAGCCTGAGGCCTATGTGCCACAGACGGACACCTTCATCGAGAAGGACTCCTCGGTCAATGAGGAGGTCGAGCGGCTGCGTCACTCCGCCACCAATGCGCTGTTGACGCGGCGCGACGTCGTCGTCGTGGCCACCGTGTCCTGCATCTACGGTCTGGGCACCCCCGAGGAGTACATCGCCCAGATGGTCGAGGTGAAGGTGGGCGAGACCATTGAGCGCGATGAGCTGCTGCGCCGCTTCGTGGGAATGCAGTACGCCCGCAACGACACCGACTTCCACCGTGGCACGTTCCGGGTGCGCGGTGACACCGTGGAGATCATTCCGATGTACGAGGAACTCGCTGTGCGCATCGAGTTCTTCGGTGATGAGATCGAATCGATCTCCACGCTTCACCCGCTGACCGGAACCGTGGTGCGTGAGGAGGATGAGATGTACATCTTCCCCGCGAGCCACTATGTGGCCGGTGACGAACGCATGGCGCGCGCCATCACCCGCATCGAGGATGAGTTGCGCGAACGCCTCGCCGAGCTGGAGTCTCAGGACAAGCTGCTCGAAGCCCAGAGGCTCCGGATGCGCACCACCTATGACCTCGAGATGATGCAGCAGATGGGCTTCTGCAACGGCATCGAGAACTATTCGCGGCATATCGACGGGCGCGGGCCGGGTTCAGCCTCGCACTGCCTCCTGGACTACTTCCCGGATGACTACCTGCTCATCGTGGATGAGTCGCACGCGACCATTCCGCAGATCGGCGGCATGTACGAGGGCGATATGTCGCGCAAACGGACATTGGTGGACCACGGTTTCCGGCTTCCCTCGGCGATGGACAACCGACCGCTGAAGTGGGACGAGTTCCTTGAACGCATCGGCCAGACCGTCTACCTCTCCGCGACTCCGGGCTCCTATGAGCTTGGTCAGGCCGATGGTTACGTGGAGCAGATCATCCGTCCCACAGGCCTGGTGGATCCGCAGATCGTGATCAAGAAGACCAAGGGTCAGATCGATGATCTGCTCTCCGAGATTAGGACCCGCACCGCGAAGAACGAACGCGTGCTGGTGACGACGCTGACCAAGCGGATGGCGGAGGATCTGACCGAGTACATGCTGGAGAACGGCATCAAGGTGGAATATCTCCATTCGGATGTCGACACGCTCAAGCGGATTGAGATCCTTCGTGATCTGCGCCGAGGTGTCCACGACGTGGTCGTCGGCATCAACCTGTTGCGCGAGGGCCTCGATCTCCCCGAGGTCTCCCTGGTGGCGATCCTGGATGCGGATAAGGAAGGCTTCCTGCGTTCCACCACCTCGCTGATCCAGACCATCGGGCGTGCCGCGCGCAACGTCTCAGGTGAAGTGCACATGTATGCGGACCGCATCACTGATTCCATGCGTCGGGCGATCGATGAGACCGATCGGCGCAGGCAGCGGCAGATCGATTACAACACCGAGCACGGGATCGACCCCACTCCGCTGCAGAAGAAGATCGCTGATATCACCGACCAGCTGGCGCGCGAGGACGCGGACACCGCAGACCTGCTCCAAGGCATGGGCGGCCTGGCTACCGGGTTCCAGTACGGCAAGGGCCACCGCGGGTACACCAGTTTCGAGAGCGAAGACGGTGAATCAGGTGAGAAGGGATCAGCGAAGTCTCTGGCGGCGCAGACTCCGGCGAAGGACCTCACCGATCTGATCGGGCAGCTCACGGAGCAGATGCACCATGCTGCCGAAGAGCTGAATTTCGAGGTGGCCGCCCGGCTGCGCGATGAGATCGGGGAACTCAAGAAGGAGCTCCGGCAGATGCAGAATGCCGGGCACGACTAAGTCTCTGCGGCGGGACCCGTTCCCTGCTAGGGCGTGAGCTGCGCGCTCGGAAGTGGTCTGGTACCGAACTTCGCGGCCTGCAGGATCATGTCCCTACTGATCTCCTGGGTTTCAGCCGCGAGGGCGATCTTCTCTCGATCGGCGAGTGACGCGATCTGCGCCTGGTGATCATCCACATGTTCACGCCGTTCCCGTCTCCGGATCGCCAGGATCGGGAACTTGCCGATATCTAGAAGTCCCAGAAGGGAACCTACTCCCGCGTGACTGACGACTACATCGGCGGCCACCGCGTGCCTCTGGAACTCAGCGGCAGGCATCTCACCGAAGACGGTGCCCGGTAGTTCATCGGTCCGTGGGGTTGAACCGAGTTGCCACACGGTGTTCTCGTCTGCGAGTCCGGTCGCCAGGACTGCATCCACCATGGAATCGAAGCGAAAGCCGTCGATCGTCCCCAGCGTGACGAATAGACGAGGATTGGTGGTCTCGGGTCTGTCGATCTCGTAGCGTTCATACGCGGAGAACACGCTCTCCCGCAGGGACCATCGGCCATCGGCCCAGCCTTCGTGCTGCGTGAAGAGGTCCGCGACTCGCAGTGAGGCGAGAATACGGCCCGAAAGAGAGGGGCCATTCACCCGTGAGACGCTCTCGATGTAACGGGCTTCGACACCGTGGAGGCGCGCGAGCGGCAGAGCGGCGACGGCGGGTGCCGCGCCTGTACTGATCGCGATATCAAACTTTTCCTCCCGAAGGATGCGGTGGATCGTCTTCGTCAGCTTCAACGTGCCGAACCAGTCGCGCGGCTTGATATAGGGGACAAAGGCTGTGCGCTGTCCCGCAAGCAAAGATTCGCTCTGCGGATTCTTGAACGTCACCCAGAGCGAGTCTTCGGCGACTCCGAGCTGAGGTGCGATCCGGGCTAGTTGGGCGAGATGACCACCCGTCGATGCGATCAACAGCGCTTTTTTCATGCCTCACCTTCCCTAGGCCACGATGATATATCAGCATTGTTTTTTTGCTTCGGGTGTTCTCCTTTTTATTCGGCAATAGGCCGGGACGACGTTGCTGGAGATCCGTGTATGATCATCCAAGCGTGGGGGAGTATCCCTAACACTGTGCCCGTCAGCACGCGAAGCATCGCCGCTTCGCCGGACACAGCGGCCTGGATTCAGGCGGAGAGACTCGCGATGACATCGCTGTACCCATCTTCGCGAAAGGCTCCTCCATGGAGATCTCCCCATTGGTCTGGACTGTCACGCTGGCGCTGATCATCGGTCTGCTGCTCTTCGACTTCGTCTTCCACGTGCGCAAGGCGCACACCCCCACCATCAAAGAGGCTGCTCTCTGGTCCGCGTTCTACGTGGGCGTCGCTCTGCTCTTCGGCCTGGGCTTCTTGGCCCTGGGCCACCCGGAGATGGCCACGGAGTACTACGCCGGCTACGTCACTGAGAAGGCACTCTCAGTAGACAACCTCTTCGTCTTCCTGGTCATCATGGGCAGCTTCAACGTTCCCCGCGAGTATCAGCAGAAGGTCCTGCTCTTCGGCATCGTCTTCGCACTGATCGCGCGAAGCGGGTTCATCTTCATCGGCGCCGGGCTGATCAGCCTCTGGAGCGACGTCTTCTATCTCTTCGGCATCATCCTGCTGATGACCGCGGGACAGCTGCTGAAGAAGGAGCTGGCTGGTGACTCCGAAGGGGATGAAGCGGATAACTTCATCATCCGTTTCGCGCGGAAGCACCTGAACACCACCGATGACTTCCACGGCGACAAGCTGACCACCCGCATCGACGGCAAGCGCATGTTCACCCCGATGCTGCTGGTGATGCTGGCCATCGGCGGCACCGACCTGCTCTTCGCGGTGGACTCGATCCCTGCGATCTATGGACTCACCCAGGAACCCTTCATCGTCTTCGCCGCCACTGCGTTCTCTCTGATGGGTCTGCGTCAGCTCTACTTCCTGATCGATGGTCTGCTGGATCGACTCATCTATCTCTCCTACGGGCTTGCCCTCATCCTGGGCTTCATCGGCGTCAAGCTGATGATCCACGCTCTGCATGACAACAACCTGCCCTTTATCAACGGCGGTGAAGACGTCTCCGTGGTCGAGATCTCCACCGGTCTCTCACTGCTGGTCATCATCGGAGTGCTCATCATCACCGTCATCGCCTCGCTGCTGGCACCGAAGGGACGGGCCTTGCGGGCGATCCAGAATGCCGAGAAGTATTCACTGCGCTATGTGGATCTCGTGCATAAGGAACCTGAGGACAGAGAGTTCAACCTGGTCAAGACCGCAGAGCAGTACGATCTCTGGTCAGCACGAGCCTCAGCAGTGCCGGAGAAATACCAGCATGAGCTGATCGAACATCGCGAGCGCTACCTCGCCACCTTGGAGAAGGCCCGCGGGCTGCGCTCCAAGGCTTCCTAGCAGCGCCGCAGCAGTTCGCTGAAGACGCGGGCGCCGTCTTCCCCGAGTCCGTCATGATGAAACTCGTCGGTCTCCCAGACGGTGATCCCGGCGACCTCATCGGCGGTCTCCCAGGAGAGTTCACGCGCCACGTAGACATCATCGGTGTAGAGCGCCGCAGCCGTGGGAACACGGTTGCGGCGCAGCTGCGCCAGGTCGTAGAGCGGCGCCCAGTCCTCGACCTGGGCCAGCAGGTCCGCGGCCTCGGCAAGCTCCGTCAGGGTCGGGTCACCACTGACGTGCTCAGGGAAGATCATCTCGCCCAAGAGCAGCGGTGACTCCGCCTCGGCGTCGAACTCTGGATAGTGCTGGCGCACTCGCTTGGCGGCCCAACTGGTGGCGGGCCGGCCTTCGGTGAGTTCGGCGGGCTGGCCGTAGATCGACTCATGCATCACGGCGTACATCGGGTTGCTGGCGAAAGACAGCTGCTGACCCACGGTGGCGAGGAACGTATCGCTCAGGTGCTTACGTGCCGGGGAATCGAAGGCCTCTTCCAGCAGGTAGTGCAAGGAATCGGCGCGTGTATTGCCGCCCAGCAGCATGCCGATCAGCTGGAATCGGGTCGGTGTGAGCTCAGAGCCGTCGAGCAGCTGTACGGAATTCTCCCGCAGATGCGCGAAGACCGCGTCAAGGACTTCGCGGTCCTGCGGGAATCTGGCGAAATGCTCATGATTGCGGGCGCGCATCTTCGCGTAGGTCGCGGCATAGACGCGGTCAGCGTGACCACTCAGGGGTGCCAGACCCCCGGTGATCAGCGCACGGTCAAGAGACTGCGGGGCGAAGGAGAGGTACGTCAGGGTGGTGAAGCCGCCGAAGCTCTGCCCGAGCACGCTCCAGGAGGTGAGCCCAAGGCTGCGCCGAAATGCCTCAGCATCCGCAACTATCGAGTCGGCGCGGAAGTGGCGCATATAGGCCACCTGTGCGGCAGCGTCCCCCCGAGCGCTCAGCGAACGCCGGGTAAGGGCAGTGGAGAGTCCGGTGCCACGCTGGTCGAGCATCAGGATCCGGAACTGCTTCCCGGCCTCGGACATCCACCCGCCGAGTTTCGCGGGACGGCTGCCTTTACCTCCCGGGCCGCCCTGGAGGAACAGCAGCCAGGGGAGTGACTCCACGTGATCTCTGCCCTGTTTGAGAGTCTCTGCGGTGACAAATTCGCGCGCGTAGAGACGGATCTGCTCACCCTCCGCAGTCCCGTGGTCCAGGGGCACGTCCAGCCAATGATCGATGATCTGTGTGCCGTCAATCAGGACCGACTGCGCCGTTGTGCTGCTCATCCGAGTTCGCCCACGCGATCCATGATCAGGACAGGAGCACCGGTCTCATCGGAAGCCGTGAGATCGATCCAGGCATGGATGCCCCAGTCATGGTGAGAGTCTGGGTCATCGAGGACCTGGACCGCGTACCAGAAGCGTCGCTCGGGGTCCGGAGTGTCCTTGGGTGAGCTCTCGATGCGCACCAGCGAAGGACCACGAGACTGCGCATCCGTGTAGAGGTCCTCGTAGACGTTGAAGTACGCATCCAGCGCCTGACCCCAGCGGTCAGCGTCCCAGCCAGCCTCGGCGTCGAGCTCTGCCAGCTTGGCTTCCTTCTCCTGGGCGAAAAGCTCCGCACGCAGGAACAGCGCGTTGCGCACCATGACCTTGAACGCCCGAGTGTTGGCGGTGACGCGATCCGGATGATCCAGCGCGGAGATGTCAGCCTCCATGGCGGCGAGCTCTGCCAGCTTCTCCGGATCATCCCCTGCCTGCAGACGTTCCCATTCCTCCAGCAACGAGGAGTCGGTTTGCCGGACTACTTCACCGAGCCACTCGAGCAGGTCCTCGAGCTCCTCGGTAAGCCGGTTCTCCGGGACCGTCTGCTTCAGCGCCTTATATGCGTCGCTGAGGTAGCGCAGCAGCACACCCTCGGAGCGGGCGATCTGGTAATGGTTGACCATAGTGGTGAAGTCGAAGGCGCGCTCGAGCATGTCGCGGACTACCGACTTCGGCTGCAGCGCATGGTCAGAGACCCAGGGTGCGCCGGTCCGGTAGATCTCGAACTGCTGAGTGAGCAGCTCGGCCAGCGGCATCGGGTGGGTGAGGTCGTCGAGGATCCGCATCCGATCCACATAGTCCACACCCTCGGCCTTGAGCTCGCCGATCTTCTCCGCCTTCAGCTGTTTCACCTGGGCGCCGGTGATCTGGTGCGGGGTCTCCAGGATGGACTCGATCACGCTGATCACGTCGTGGGCATAAGACTCGGACTCGGTGTCCAGCAGCTCAACTGCGGCCACCGCGAAAGGTGCCAGCGGCTGGTTCAGCGCAAAGTTGTCCTGAAGGTCAAGCGTCAGGTCCACGGTGCGGCCGTCCTCATCGGGCCGCTCGAGACGCTCAAGCACCCCGGCGGTGAGCAGCTCACGCAGGATCTGCAGCGCTTGACGCTGCAGGGCGGCCTTCCGTGCCGGCGTCTCATCTGCGGCCAGGAGCATCCGACGCATCGCCCGGATCGGATCCTCGGGGCGCTCCAGCAGGTGCAGCACCATCGAGTAGCTGACCTGCATGCGCGAGACCATCGGCTCCGGCGTCGCGACGATGATCCGCTCGAAGGTCTTGTCGCTCCAGGAGACGAACCCCTCGCGGGGCTTCTTCTTCCCGGCAGAGCGCACCGCCTGAGAGACCTTCTTCTCGTCGTCGCCGTGCTTGGCACGGGCCTTCTCGATAGAGGCGTTGTTCTCGATCACGTGCTCGGGGGCCTGGACCACCACGGTGCCGTGGGTGTCGAACCCGGCTCGGCCGGCGCGACCGGCGATCTGGTGGAACTCACGAGCGTTGAGCTGGCGGGTTCGGGTGCCGTCGTATTTGCTCAGGGCGGTGAAGAGCACAGTGCGGATCGGGACGTTGATCCCGACGCCGAGTGTGTCGGTGCCGCAGATGACCTTCAGCAGTCCCTGCTGGGCGAGCTGCTCGACCAATCGTCGGTATTTCGGCAGCATGCCTGCGTGGTGGACGCCGATGCCCGCGCGCAGCAGACGGTTCAGGGTCTTGCCGAAACCTTTGGCGAAGCGGAAGGTCTCCAGCTTCACCCGGATCAATTCGCGCTCCTCCTTGGAGACCACGTTGAGCGAGGCCAGGCCGACAGCGCGCTCGGCCGCCTCGCGCTGCGAGAAGTGCACCACGTAGACAGGGGCCTGATGTGTGGTCACCAGCTCCTCGAGCTTGGTCTGCAGCGCGGTGGTGGAGTACTCGTAGCTCAGTGGGACAGGTCGCTCCGCACTGGACACCGTGACGACGTCGCGCCCGGTTCCTGCACTGAGCCGCTCCTCGAACCGGGAGGTGTCGCCCAGGGTGGCGGACATGAGCAGGAACTGCGCGCGGCTTCCCGAAGACCCGTGACCGGCGGAGCCCAGATCGGCGCGCCCGGTGAGCTCGAGCAGGGGAACCTGCCAGGCCCAACCACGCTGCGGATCCGCGTAGAAGTGGAACTCGTCCATGATCACCGGACCGACATTGGCGTCTCGGCCGTCGCGCAGCGCCTCATTGGCGAGGATCTCCGCGGTGCAGCAGACGATCGGGGCGCCGGCGTTGACCGAGGAATCACCGGTGACCATTCCGACGTTCTCGGCGCCGAAGATCTCCACCAGGGAGAAGAACTTCTCCGAGACCAGTGCCTTGATCGGGGCGGTGTAGACGCTGCGCTCTCCACGGGAGAGGGCGAAGAAATGCGCTGCGGTGGCGACCATCGATTTGCCGGACCCGGTGGGCGTGGCCATGATCACGTGCTGACCATCGGCCAGTTCGAGGATCGCATCCTGCTGCGCCGGGTAGAGCCTGAGGCCCTGGGCTTCGGTCCATGCCTCAAAGGCTGCGTAGAGCTCCTCGGGTCCCGGAATGGCTTCTGATCCAGTGGGGGAGTCCAGCTTGTGCAGCCGCTTGGATGCGGTCGCTGTCGTTGCGGCGCTCACCAGCCGCGTTCCCGCCAGGCGGGGAGCTGGGCGCGTTCGGCGCCCAACGTCGTGGGGTCACCATGGCCCGGATGGATGATCGTGTCGTCATCGAACTCGTCGAAGAGCCGCGCTTCGACATCACCGAGCAGCGTGGTGAAATCCTGCGCCGAGGAGGTCTTTCCCACGCCACCGGGGAACAGCGAGTCTCCGGTGAAGATGTGAGTGGGACCGTCCTCCACCGGGTAGACGAAGGCCACCGAGCCGGAGGTATGGCCGCGCAGGGCAATCACGTCCAGGGCGATGCCATCGAAACTCAGCTCCTCCGCGTGGTTCAGCCGGCGGTCGATGGTGACGTTCTTCTCATGCTCGATGGATGCTGCGTCCTCCGCGCCTGCGGCGGCCTGAACGCCCTCGCCGATGAACTCGGGAAGCGCACGAATATGGTCCCAGTGCGCGTGAGTGGTGAGCACCGCACGCAGCTCCAACGGGCAGGGAGTGTCTTGGGTGGCGGATTCCAGGAGATCCCGGATGGCCTCGGCGTCGTCGGCGGCATCGATGAGCACCTGTACCCCCGACTTCTTCGCGGTGAGCACATATACGTTGTTGCTCATCTCGGAGACGGAGATGCGCCGGAGGGTGACCGCGGGAAGGTCATAGATCAGGGAACTGTCAGAGGGCATGCGTCTCAGTCTAGGGTCTGCCGACCTGCCGGTGCCACGAATCGGACGTACCCCGGCGCATGGGTGCCTTCCGTGGCGGGGCTGAGGATCCCGGCCGAGACCAATGCGGCGCGCAGACCCTCCGCGGTGTCCACGATGGGGTCTGCGCCGGCCTGCTCCAGCTCGCCGGTGGGGGCGTATCCCCAGCGCACCCCGATGCAGCGCAGCCCATGGGCGGCCGCGCCGTCCACGTCGAAGATGCGGTCACCGACCATGACCACCTTGGCCTGCGGGGATGTAACGGAGACCGATCCGACCTCAGGGTCCAGGCCTATCGCTGCCAGTGCAGCGCCGACGATGGGGCCCTTTCCGGCGTGGGGGATGGACTCATCCTCATGGGAGCCGTGGACCGCGGCAAAGTGTTCGCGGATGCCCTGGATGCTCAGCAGTCGCTCGGCCAGCCCGGTGGGCTTGGAGGTCGCCACGGCGCAGATCACTCCGGCTTCGTTGAGCTCAGTCAGCAGCGTCTCGATGCCGGAGTAGACGCGGCTGGCCTGCATGCCCTCGGAGAGATAGCGCTGCCGGTACTCCTCCACGATGGACGGGATGATCGCTTCGGTGACACCCGGAAGGCTGGCGAGCGAACTCGCCAACGGCGGACCCACGAAGGAGTCAAGCACGTCCTGATTCGGCACTTCGATGCCGTGCACTTCAAGCGAGTGGGCAACGCCGAGGGTGATCGCTCCAGCCGGATCCACGAGGGTGCCGTCGAGGTCGAAGATGACCGCCCGGATCTCGGAAGCGGTGCTGCGGGAGGGGTTGCTGGACTGAGATTCAGGGAAAGAGGAAGTCACTGCGCCATTCTGACATGAGCCCGGGGGAGGGATCGGGCGTCAATTCCGGGTCACCCCTGAGTCACTGCTGCATCACACCTGGGTTGAGCGGCGGATTCTACGAGTAGTTGGCCCCGAAAACCGCATGAGATACCCGTAGAATCCGCCCCTCAACGGGGGAGCTAAGCCGCGCGCGGGGCCGGGGTTGCTTGGCCGCGCATGGCCACCCAGTAGAAGAGCCCGCCGAGGGCGGCTCCGATGATCCAGGCGAATCCGGAGAGGCCGGCCAGTGCCGGGAGCCAGACCGTGAGCACGGCGAAGATCGCTGCGATCCCGAAGGCTGCGATCGCCCGGAGGTTCCAGCCACGCTTGTAGTAGTAGGGCCCGTCGGGATCCATGCTGAACAGGTCCGGCGTGGAGATCGTGCTGCGACGGATGATGTAGTAGTCCACGATCAGCACGCCGTAGAGCGGAGCCAGCAGTGCGCCCAGGGTGTCCACGAACGTGGGCAGGCCGATCTGCTCGATCACCGCCACCCACAGTGCACCGATCACGAAACCGATTGCGCCCGTGATGTATCCGCCGGTGCGGAAGCTGATCTTCTGGGGTGCCAGGTTGGCGAGGTCGTAGGCAGGCGGGATGAAGTTCGCCACCAGGTTGATTCCCACCGTGGCCAGCAGGAAGGTGATGGCAGCAATGATGGCAAGGATCACAGATTCGGTCTGAGCGATGATGTCGGTCGGATTGTCCAACGGTTCACCCTCCCCGCCCTGGAAGACCACATAGGCCCCGGCGGTGATGAAGAGGGAGAGGAACGTGAAGAACGCCAGCGAGAGCGGAAGGCCGGTGAAGTTGCCCAGTCGCATGGACCGTTCTGACTTGGAGAAGCGGGAGAAGTCCCCGAAGTTGATGATGACCGCCGCGAAGTACGCCACCATCGTCCCGACCACGCCGATGAATGCCGAGACCGCCGCCCATCCCGTCACGTCCTGATTGCTGAAGATCGTGCCCACTGCGGGCAGGAGATCGCTGCCGGCTCGAACCCAGATCAGGATCAACAGCACCGTCATCACCACGTAGACCGCAGGGCCGGCGAAGTTCAGGAACCGGGCGATGGTCTCGATGCCCCGGGTGAAGAGCCAGACCTGGATGACGGCCACGATCACATAGGAGATCCAGCCGATGAGGTTCAGGCCGAGGAACGTTCCGCTCTCCGGGCTGCCCAGGGCGGCGTTGAAGGCGAGAGCCACGGCCGTGGACGCGAAGTAGGTCTGCGCCCCGTACCAAAAGATGGCCACCACGCCGCGGATCATGGCAGGGAATCGAGCCCCGAGCACGCCCATGGAGGGTCGGGCCATGACTGCATAGGGGACACCGTGTCTGACGCTTGGGGCCCCGGAGAGGTTGACCAACCAGTTGACGAATACTCCGGCGAGGATGATCGCAGCGAAGACGAACCATCCGTTGATGCCTGCTCCGATGAACAGCGAGGCCGCCAAGGTGTAGCCCGCGAGGGACTGGACGTCGTTGGTCCAGACGTTGAAGATCTCGAACCAGCCCCAGCGCTTCTGGCTGGCGGTGGCCGGAGCAAGGTCCTCATTGTGCAGCGCGGGATGTGGATTCACCAGCTGCGGGGTCGCGGGCGGGGTAGCGGTGTCACCGCTGGCAGGAGCGCTCGCGGGACCTGCGGAACCGGGGTTGATCGTATTCGTCACTGAACTCTCCGTGCCTGAGGTGAATATGAGCACCACAGAAAAGTGGCTGCACGGCGAGATTAGCCCTGGTGAAACGATAGGCGTCACGAATAATGGCGAATTGCAACGAATGAAACACAGGTTTTACCTGGAAGAAACTCGGGATCCGGTTTCGAACGTTTGTTCGAACTCCCGAGGCGTTCTAGACTGAAGCACGTGTCTGAGCGAGCAACCGAAAAAGCAGTGATCGAGTCCGTAGACGACTATTACGCCGAGGGTGCGCGACGAAAGTCTGCGACCAACGGCGTGATCGGTCGTGCCGAGGCCGACCGAATCGTGGTCCAGGGTGCGCGCGAGCACAACCTCAAAGATGTCACGGTGGAGCTGCCGCGCAACTCCTTCATCGTGTTCACGGGTCTGTCCGGGTCGGGCAAGTCCTCGCTGGCCTTCGACACGATTTTCGCCGAGGGTCAGCGCCGCTACGTGGAGTCTCTCTCCGCCTACGCCCGGCAGTTCCTCGGTCGCGTGGACAAGCCGGACATCGACTTCATCGAGGGACTCTCTCCGGCGGTGTCCATCGACCAGAAGTCCACCTCCAAGAACCCTCGCTCCACCGTGGGCACTGTGACCGAGATCCACGATTACCTCCGCCTGCTCTGGGCGCGCATCGGGGTCCCGCACTGCCCGGTCTGCGGCGAGAAGATCGAACGCCAGACCCCACAGCAGATCGTCGACCAGGTCCTGGGCTTCCCGGAGAAGACCCGCTTCCAGGTGTTGGCCCCCGTGGTCCGAGGCCGCAAGGGCGAGTTCAAGGACCTCTTCCGCGACCTCGCCTCTGAAGGCTTCTCCCGCGCGATCGTCGACGGCGAGATCATCCAGCTCAGCGAGCCGCCGACGCTGGAGAAGACCTATAAGCACCAGATCGAGGTCATCATCGACCGCCTGGTTATCCGCGAGGGCATGCGCCAGCGGCTGACCGATTCGGTGGAGACCGCGCTGAAGCTCGCCGACGGGCGGCTGGTGATCGATCTGGTGGACCTCAACGAGGACGGCGAACCCCTTGAGGCCGAGCGAGTGCCCGAAGGCCTCACCGGCCCCAAGCACCGGCCGTTCTCGGAGAACCTTGCCTGCCCCAACGAGCACCCGCTGGAACTCGACGAGATCGAACCGCGCTCCTTCTCCTTCAACAACCCCTTCGGCGCCTGCCAGGTCTGCTCCGGCATCGGCTCCAGCCTCGAGGTCGACACCGACCTGGTGATCCCCGATGACACGATCTCGCTTGAAGCCGGCGCTATCGCGCCCTGGGCTCTGGGCAAGGCCTCCAAGGACTACTGGCTCCGGCTGATTACCGCGCTGTCCAAGGAGCTGGACTTCTCGGTGCGCACCCCCTGGAAAGACCTGCCCAAGAAGGCGCAGAAGGCTCTGCTGCACGGGCGCAACCACAAGGTCGTCGTGCAGTACCGCAACCGCTTCGGACGCGAACGCACCTACTCCACCGGGTTCGAGGGCGTGCTCTCCTACATCTCGCGCAAGCACCTCGAAGTGGAGTCCGACAACGCCAGGGACCGCTACGCGCAGTACATGCGGCAGATTCCCTGCCCGGCCTGCAACGGTCAGCGACTGAACCCCGCCGCGCTGGCAGTCACCGTGCAAGGTGCCTCCATCGCGGAGATCGCCCGACTGCCGCTGGACAAATGTGCCGAGTTCTTCTCCACGGTGAAGCTCTCCTCCCGCGACGCCGCGATCGCCGATCAGGTGCTGAAAGAAATCCTGGCCCGGCTGAACTTCCTGCTCGACGTCGGCCTGAGCTACCTCAACCTGGAACGGGCCGCCGGAACGCTCTCCGGGGGAGAGGCACAGCGCATCCGGCTGGCCACCCAGATCGGCTCCGGGCTGGTCGGTGTGCTCTACGTGCTGGACGAGCCCTCCATCGGGCTGCATCAGCGTGACAACGCCCGGCTGATCCAGACACTCACCCGGCTGCGCGACCTCGGCAACACGCTGATCGTGGTCGAACACGATGAGGACACCATCGCCGAGGCCGACTGGATCGTGGACATCGGACCCGGCGCAGGTGAGCGCGGCGGCGAGATCGTGCACTCCGGCTCGGTCCAGGGGCTGCGCGAGAACACCGCCTCCATCACCGGTGACTACCTCTCTGGCCGGCGCAGCATCCCCGTGCCGGCTGAGCGCCGTCCAGTGGACAAAAATCGGATGCTTAAAGTCGTAGAAGCCCAGGAGAACAACCTGGACAAGGTCTCCGTGGAGATCCCACTGGGCATCTTCCTCTCGGTCACCGGAGTCTCCGGCTCGGGCAAGTCCACGCTGATCAACGAGATCCTGTACAAGTCGCTCGCGAACAAGCTCAACGGCGCCAAGCAGGTTCCCGGCAGGCACCGCCGGATCGACGGGATCGACGATCACCTGGACAAGGTGATCCATGTCGACCAGTCACCGATCGGCCGCACCCCGCGCTCCAACCCGGCGACCTACACCGGGGTCTTCGACCACGTCCGCAAGCTCTTCGCGCAGGCGCCGGAGTCCAAGACCCGCGGCTACCAGCCCGGACGGTTCTCCTTCAACATCAAGGGCGGCCGCTGCGAAGCCTGCTCGGGCGACGGCACCCTGAAGATCGAGATGAACTTCCTTCCCGACGTCTACGTGCCATGTGAGGTCTGCCACGGCGCGCGGTACAACCGCGAGACCCTTGAGGTGAAGTACAAGAACAAGAACATCGCTGAGGTGCTCGACATGCCGATCGAGGAGGCCGCGGAGTTCTTCGCAGCCTTCGCGCCGATCGCGCGGCACCTCAACACACTGGTGGAAGTGGGCCTGGGCTACGTCCGTCTCGGCCAGTCAGCCACCACGCTCTCCGGCGGTGAGGCCCAGCGCGTGAAGCTGGCCAGCGAGCTGCAGCGCCGGTCCAACGGGCGCAGCGTCTACGTGCTCGACGAGCCCACCACGGGGCTGCACTTCGAAGACATTCGCAAGCTGCTCCAGGTCCTGCAGGGGCTGGTCGAGAAGGGCAACAGCGTGATCACCATCGAGCACAACCTCGATGTGATCAAGTCCTCCGACTGGGTGATCGACCTGGGCCCCGAAGGGGGAAGCGGCGGCGGGCTCGTCGTCGCCCAGGGCACTCCGGAAAAGGTCGCCTCCACGGCGAAGAAGACCGGATCCCATACCGGTGCGTTCCTCGCACCACTGCTAAAGTGAGTGGGCCAGTTCACAGACCGGCACCCACGGCACAGAGCAGAACGACGTCGCTGATCAGCGAGTAAGCGGAGGCACCAGGTGAGCATCACCCCCGAGGCGCAGGAGTCTGAGCGCGTCGCCACCAATGATGCGGTCCGCAAAGGATTCGAGATTGCGGTGAAGCTGTCCTGCCGGCCGGTCATCACCGGGCTGGAGAACACGCCCGCCGAGGGTGGTTTCATCGTGGCCTCCAACCACCTCTCCTTCCTGGACTCTGTGCTCATCCAGGCGCTGTTCCCGCGCACCGTGAGCTTCTTCGCCAAAGCCGAGTACTTCAACCAGACCGGAGTCCGCGGCCGCGCCATGAAGCTCTTCTTCGAATCGGTGGGCTCAGTCCCGGTGGAGCGCCAACGGCAATCAGCCTCAGTGGAGGCACTCTTCGAGCTGGGCGCCATCGCACAGGCAGGTCATGGCGTGGGGATCTACCCGGAGGGCACTCGCAGCCGCGACGGCCGGCTCTATCGCGGCAAGAACGGGGTGGGCTGGCTTGCAGTCGCCACCGGTCTGCCCGTGGTGCCCGTGGGCCTGCGCGGCACCGAGGCGCTGCAGAAACCGGACTCGCGGATGGTCCGGCCAAGGAAGTTCGAGCTGCATGTGGGGGAGCCGCTGCAGTTCCCCCAGCTGGGCAAGAAGCACCCACTGCCCGCACGTCGCGCAGCCACAGAACAGATCATGGACGCGATCGCTGAACTCAGCGGCCAGGAGCGTGTGGCCAGCTATAACGCACCACCGGCAGAGGCCGATGGCTGAACCAAGCACCTATCGGCCCAAACAGGGTGAGATCCCGGTCAACCCGGGGGTCTACCGCTTCATTGACCCGCATGGTCGCGTGGTCTATGTCGGCAAGGCCAAGAACCTGCGCTCCCGGCTGAACTCCTATTTCGCCCGCGTCAATACGCTGCACCCCAAGACCTATGCCATGGTCCATGCCGCCTCCAGCGTGGAATGGACAGTCGTCGGCTCCGAGCTTGAAGCGATACAGCTTGAGTACACCTGGATCAAGCAGCACACTCCGCGGTTCAACATCATGTACCGGGACGATAAGTCCTACCCGTACCTCGCCGTGACCATGAATGAGAAGTACCCACGGGTCCAGGTCATGCGCGGGGACAAGAAGCCCGGGGTCAAGTACTTCGGACCCTTCTACCCGGCGAAGGCGATCCGCGAAACCGTGGACACCATGCTGCGGGTCTTCCCGGTGCGCAGCTGCTCCGCGGGCGTGTTCAAGCGCGCCAAGGCGTCGGGACGGCCCTGCCTGCTGGGCTATATCGGCAAATGCGCTGCGCCCTGTGTGGGGGAGATCAGCGAAGAAGACCACCGGAAGCTGGCCGAGGAGTTCTGCGATGTGATGGCCGGACGCCCGGGCCCGCAGATCCGCCGGATCGAGAACCAGATGAAGGCCGCCGTGGCCGATCTGCGCTTCGAGGACGCCGGTCGTCATCGTGATGACCTCGAGGCCATCCGCCGAGTCTTCGAGCGCAATGCCGTGGTGCTCTCCGAGGACACCGAGGCAGACATCTTCGCCTTCGCCGAGGATGAGCTCGAGGCTGCGGCTCAGGTCTTCCATGTCCGCCAGGGTCGAATCCGTGGTCAGCGCGGTTGGGTCGTGGAAAAGGTCGAGGAGACCGACGCCGGCGCCATGGTGGAACAGCTGCTGATGCAGGTCTATGGCTCCATGGCCGACACCGAACGCATCCCACCCGAGGTGTTGGTCCCGGCGCTGCCGGACAATGCCGAGGAGATGACCGCCTGGCTGCGTCAGCTGCGCAGCGACTCAGGCGAGGGCCGGGCGCAGATCAGTCTGCGGGTTCCGCAGCGCGGAGACAAGGCGGCGCTGCTGGGCACGGTCCAGGAGAATGCCTCTCAGGCCCTGCGGCTGCATAAAGCGCGGCGCAGCTCCGACATCACCACCCGCTCGGCCGCCCTGCGTGACCTGCAGGAGGCGCTGGGCGCCGTCGAACCCCTGCTTCGGATTGAGTGTTTCGACATCTCCCACACTTCCGGCACCAATGTGGTGGCCTCCATGGTGGTGCTCGAGGACGGGCTCTCGAAGAAGCGTGACTACCGCCGTTTCTCGATCAAGGGTGAGGCCGCCAGGGACGACACCTCGGCGATGTATGACGTCATCACCCGGCGCTTCGCCCGGCACCTGAAGGATCAGGAGAAGGCGACGGCGGCCGAGGAGACTGCCCCCGGTGCCGCGTCCCCCGAGGTCCTCGGTGAGGATCTCAGCCAGGAGATCTCAGCTGAGGAGATCGCAGCAGCGGAGACCAGAGCTGAGGAGACCAGAGCAGGGGAGCCCGAGCAGGTGCTGGACTCCACAGTCGTGGAGCGGGAGGCCGAACGATTCGCCTATCCGCCGAGCCTCGTGGTGGTCGATGGTGGCCAGCCGCAGGTCAACGTGGCACGCAAGGCCCTGGATGATCTGGGGATCACCGATCTGATGGTCGTCGGTCTCGCGAAGCGGCTCGAGGAGGTCTGGCTGCCAGGCGATGACTTCCCGCTGGTTCTGCCACGGTCCTCCGAGGCGCTCTACATGCTGCAGCGGATCCGCGATGAGGCCCACCGTTTCGCGATCGCCTTTCACCGGTCCAAACGCTCCAAGGCGATGACAGCCTCGGCTCTGGATGACGTCCCTGGACTAGGTCCCAGCCGGAGGGCCGCCGTCGTCGCGCATTTCGGCTCTGTGGCCAATCTGAAGAAGGCCACGGTGGAACAGATCTGCGAGGTCCCGGGCCTCGGCAAGGACACCGCAGAGAAGATTCTTGCCCACCTCAATGCGGAGGCGACCGCGGAAAGCGACGGCTGACCGCTCAGTGCGGGTTTGTGTCTTCACCCCGTTCACACAGGCCAGCTAAGGTCTAAGTATGGATGTTGGTCTGACCCCGGTGAAGCCGCCCGAGAACGAACTGTTAATCGTCACCGGCATGTCCGGTGCCGGCCGCACAACGGCCGCCCACGCGCTGGAAGACCTCGGCTGGTACGTCGTCGAGGGGCTCCCGCCAGAGCTGATCACCACCATGATCGATCTCATCGCCCGCCACCCTGGTTCCATGGAGAAGCTGGCCGTGGTCATCGACGTCCGCACCCGCGCGCTGTTCTCCAATATGCTCGGCGCACTGGAGCAGCTCAAGGCCGCCGGTGTGAACTACCGCATGCTGTTCCTCGACTCCTCCGACGCGCTCTTGGTCCGCCGTTTCGAACAGGGCCGCCGTCCGCATCCGCTGCAGGGTTCGGGACGCATCCTCGACGGCATCACCGCCGAACGGGACCTGCTCAAAGAGGTCAAGGCCGCTGCGGAGATCGTCCTGGACACCACGGACCTCAACGTCCACGGCCTGGCACGGGAGATCACCGAACTCTTCAACGAGGACGGGCCCGTCCAGCTGCGGCTGAACGTGATGAGCTTCGGCTTCAAATACGGAGTCCCGGCAGATGCGAACTTCATCGCCGATATGCGCTTCATCCCCAACCCGCACTGGGTGCCGGAGCTCCGCGCCCACACCGGGCAGGACCCGGACGTGCGCGATTACGTGCTGGGCAATGAAGGTGCCGGAGACTTTCTTGATCACTACGTGGAATCGCTGAAACCTGTCATCGAGGGGTATCGGCGCGAGAACAAGCACTACGCCAACCTCTCCGTGGGCTGCACCGGCGGCAAGCACCGCTCCGTGGCAGTCTCCGAGGAGCTGGCCCGCAGACTCGATCAGCTGCCCAATGTCTCGGTCAATGTGATCCACCGTGATCTGGGACGTGAGTAAGGGTGAGTCACACTCCACTGCCCCTGGTGCGGGGCACCTTCCGCGTCTCCGCGCTCGGCGGGGGACATGGTCTCTCAGCCACGCTCTCCGCGCTGCGCGTGATCGCGGCCGAGCATCTCACCGCGATCGTCACGGTGGCCGACGACGGCGGCTCCTCCGGGAGACTCCGTGAAGACATGGATGTGCTGCCACCGGGGGACCTCCGGATGGCTCTGGCCGCGCTCTGTGATGACACCGAATGGGGCCGCACCTGGGCGAAGGTCATGCAGCACCGATTTCAATCCCGTGAAGGGGTGACCGGAAGCCTGGATGATCACGCGATGGGCAATCTGCTCATCGTCGCGCTCTGGGAGCTCATCGGTGACTCCGTGGAGGGCTTGCGCTGGGCCGGGACGCTGCTCGGTGCCCGGGGTCAGGTGCTGCCGATGTCGCGTCAGCCACTGACCATGTCAGGAACGGTGGAACCGGCCGAAGGTCAGTCACCCGATGTGGCGCCGTTCAACAACGGGCAGCGACTCTCCTCACAGGTGGCCCTTGCCCAGGCAGGAAGCATGGGTCGGCTTCGGGACGTGCAGCTGCATCCCCAGGAGGCGGCCGCCTGCGCGGAGGCCCTGACGGCCATAGAGCTCAGTGACTGGGTGGTCCTCGGGCCAGGCTCCTGGTACACCTCGGTGCTTCCACATCTCTTGCTGCCGGAGCTTCGGGATGCGCTCTATGAGACCGAAGCTCGCCGGTGTATCGTGATGAACCTCACACCGCACACCGACGAGACCGCTGGCATGAGCCCAGCGGAGCACCTCCGAGTTCTCCACGACTATGCCCCTGGCCTGCGTATTCACCGGATCATTGCCGATCCGAGCTCAGTGCCGGACCAGGAGCGCGAAGAGTTCGCCGAGGCGGCGGGACTCCTCGGCGCGGAGGTGGGGTACCACGACGTCGCCAAGGCTGGGCAGCCGGAGGTTCATGACCCGCTGCGCCTGGCCATAGCTTTCCATGAGGTCTTCGCGGACTGATCCGAGGCCCTCGGCGTGGATGGTCACGGAAGAGGCATTGGGTACGATGGCCGAGCTGCATTAGACGAAGACCAGAGGACAATACATATGGCGCTGACCGAGTCGGTCAAAGAAGAGCTCTCCCGCCAGCACGTCAACACCACATCGGAGCGGAAGGCCGAAGTATCGGCCATGCTGCGGTTCGCCGGGGGACTACACATCATCTCTGGTCGGATCGTGATCGAGGCAGAACTGGATCACGCAGCCACGGCACGGCGACTCAAGACCACTGTCACGGAGGTCTACGGGCACAATCCCGAGGTCATCGTGGTCTCAGGAAACGGGATCAAGCGGGGCTCCCGCTATGTGGTCCGCGTGGTCCGTGAGGGCGAGGCCCTCGCTCGGCAGACAGGTCTCCTCGACGCCCGCGGAAGGCCCGTGCGCGGGCTCCCCTCCGTCGTCGTCAACGGGTCTATGGCCGACGCCGTCTCTGCCTGGCGCGGCGCGTTCCTCGCCCATGGTTCACTGACCGAGCCCGGGAGGTCTTCTTCCCTGGAGGTCACCTGCCCCGGCCCGGAGGCTGCTCTCGCGTTGGTGGGTTCCGCGCGCCGGCTCGGCATTCCGGCCAAGGCTCGCGAGGTGCGCAATGTGGACCGGGTGGTCATTCGTGATGGCGACTCCATCGCCAAGCTGCTGACCCTGATGGGAGCCCACCAGACGCTGCTGGTTTGGGAAGAACGTCGGATGCGCAAGGAAGTCCGCGCCACTGCCAACCGGCTGGCAAACTTCGACGACGCAAACCTGCGCCGTTCGGCTCAAGCCGCGGTGGCGGCAGGTGCCCGCGTGGAGCGCGCACTGGAGATTCTCGGTCCAGAGGCGCCGCAGCACCTCAAATATGCCGGTGAGCTGAGGCTCGCACATAAGCAGGCCTCCCTCGATGAGCTGGGGCGACTGGCTGATCCGCCGATGACCAAGGACGCCATCGCAGGCCGCATCCGACGACTCCTCGCCATGGCAGATAAGCGTGCCTCGGAGCTGAAGATCCCCGGTACTGAATCAAGTGTGACCCCTGACTTGCTCGAAGGCTGAGCAGGTCTTTGCCCACGTTCCGCAGGCAGGGTCAAGCGAGTTACTCCGGTGGTGAACACTGCACGTCATAGGCGTTAAAGCCCTTTCTGGCTCCGCCACAACGGCATAGGATGAAGGAAGAGTCGAGGTGCAGTTGGCCTCGACGACCCCGTCACTAGGAGGACATTTTGACTGACTTCACGCTTCCGGAACTGGACTACGACTACTCCGCTCTTGAGCCGCACATCTCGGCTCGGATCATGGAGCTCCACCACTCCAAGCACCACCAGACATATGTCACCGGCGCGAACACCGCACTGGAGAAGCTGGCCGAAGCTCGTGAGAAGGGCGACTACGCCACGACTCCGAAGCTTCTCAAGGACCTGCAGTTCAACCTCGGCGGGCACACCAACCACTCCATCTTCTGGAAGAACCTCTCCCCAGAGGGCCAGGAGCGCCCGGAGGGTGAGCTCGCAGCTGCCATCGACGAGTACTTCGGTTCCTTCGAGGCATTCCAGCAGCAGTTCACCCAGGCCGCGCTGACCATCCAGGGTTCCGGCTGGGCGATCCTCGCCTACGAGCCCATCGGTGGCAACATCGTGATCGAGCAGTTCTACGATCAGCAGAACGGCGTGCCCGTGGGCACCATCCCGCTGCTGATGCTGGACATGTGGGAGCACGCCTTCTACCTCGACTACCAGAACGTGAAGCCTGAGTACGTGAAGGCCTTCTGGAACATCATCAACTGGTCTGACGTGGCAGCACGGCTAGAGGCGGCCCGGACGGGTGCCTCGAAGCTGCTCACTCCCTGAGCTGGCCCCCAGCTATTGGGAGCACAAGCGTCGACATGATTGAATGACGTACAAGAAAACTAAATATCACGTTCTGCAGACAGCCTGAGAACAACGAAGTTGTTGGGGGTCAGCGGTTCGACTACGGTCGGACTGCTGATCCCCAACGTGTGTCCAGGGACTTTTTCATGCGAGTGAGAAGCTCCACGGACGGCTGAGCAGAACGCCCCAACGGCCCGCAGGAACTGCGGTCCCACACGTGAAGGAAGGAACCTCATGGCGACAAAGATCGCGATCAATGGTTTTGGACGTATCGGCCGCAACGTACTGCGGGTGCTGCAGAACTCCGGCCGCACCGACCTTGAGCTCGTTGCTATCAACGACCTCACCGACCCCGCCCAGCTGGTGAACCTGACCAAGTACGACTCGGTCATGGGTCGCTTCCCGGCGCCCGTCTCCCTAGACGGCGACACACTCGTCGCCGGTGACCGCCGGATCAAGCTCTTCTCCGACCGGGACCCCGCGAACCTCCCCTGGGGCGACCTCGAGGTAGACGTCGTCCTGGAGTGCACCGGTTTCTTCACCACCAAGGAATCCGCAGGCAAGCACCTCGAAGCCGGCGCCAAGAAGGTCATCGTCTCGGCACCGGGCAAGGGCGTGGACGCGACCCTGGTCATGGGCATCAACGAGAACACCTACGACCCGGAGAAGCACACCGTGGTCTCCAACGCTTCCTGCACCACCAACTGCCTGGCTCCGCTGGTCAAGGTGCTCAACGACGAATTCGGTCTGGTCGAGGGTCTCATGACCACCGTTCACGCCTACACCGGTGACCAGCGCCTGCACGACGCCCCGCACAGCGATCCTCGCCGTGCCCGCGCCGCCGGCGTGAACATGGTCCCGACCTCCACCGGTGCGGCCGCCGCCATCGGCCAGGTCATCCCAGAGGTCGACGGCAAGCTTGACGGCTACGCCATCCGCGTCCCGGTCATCACCGGTTCAGGCACCGACCTGACCGTGGCCATCGAGAAGGAAGGCGTCACTGCTGAAGACATCAACGCCGCCTTCAAGAAGGCAGCAGAGGGGCCGCTCAAGGGCATCCTGGCCTATAACGAGGATCCTCTGGTGTCCTCCGACATCGTCGGTGACACTCACTCCTCGATCTTCGACGCACCGCTGACCAAGGTCATCGGCAAGACCGTCAAGGTCTTCGCCTGGTATGACAACGAGTACGGCTACTCCTCCCGCCTGGTGGACATGACCGCTCACGTCGGCCGCTGATCTCTCCACGATTGATCCAGCGCAGCTGACGAAGAGGCCCCGGACCGACGAACCATCGTCGGACCGGGGCCTCTGTCATGCGCCCACGACCACCTGCTCCCTGTCTGTCCCTTCCAGCGATTGGTACTCTGAACCCATGACTGCAGCCACTCTTGACGCTTTGCTCTCCGAAGGCCTCAACGGCCGACGCGTGCTAGTCCGCTCCGACCTCAATGTGCCGCTCAAGGACGGTGTCGTCACCGATGACGGTCGCATCCGTGCCTCGCTTCCTGTTCTGGAGAAGCTCGCCAAAGCGGGAGCCGCTGTCGTGGTGACCGCCCACCTGGGACGCCCCAAGGGTGAGCCGGATCCGCAGTACTCGCTGGCCCCGGTTGCGGCCAGGATGGCAGAGCTCACCGAGGTCCCCGTGCTCCGCGCCGAAGATCTCGTCGGTCCCAGCGCCAAGTCCGCGGCTTCGGAGCTTGCCGATGGTCAGATCCTGCTTCTGGAGAACGTCCGCTTCGATGCGCGCGAGACCTCCAAGGACGACGCCGAGCGGGACAGCCTCGCCGCCGAGCTCGCGGCACTTATCGGCGAGCAGGGCGCCTATGTCAACGACGCCTTCGGTGCCGTGCACCGCCGCCACGCCTCAGTTGCTGATATCACCACGAAGCTGCCCTCCTACCAGGGCGATCTGGTCCGCGACGAGCTCCTGGTGCTCAAGCGCCTGACCGAGACGCCCGAGCGCCCCTATACGGTGGTCCTGGGCGGGTCCAAGGTCTCGGACAAGCTCGCAGTGATCCAGAACCTCATGAGTCGCGCCGACACTCTGCTGATCGGTGGTGGAATGGTCTTCACCTTCCTCAAGGCGCAGGGCTACGGCATCGGCAAATCGCTCGTGGAGAACGACAAGCTCGAGACTGTCAAAGGGTTCCTCGCCACCGCAGAAGCCAATAACTGCCGGATCGTCCTTCCCACCGACATCGTCATGGCATCAGCCTTCGCCGCCGACGCTGAGGTCTCCGTCCTTCCCGTGGAGAGCCTCGAGTCCGGCCCACATGGCGCCGATGCGCTGGGACTGGACATCGGACCCGATACCGCCGCTGCCTTCAGTGCCGAGATCTCCAAGTCCAAGACGGTCTTCTGGAACGGGCCTATGGGCGTCTTCGAGATGGAAGCCTTCGCCAAAGGCACCTCGGCAGTGGCCGAGGCCCTGACCAAGACCGACGGCTTCACCGTCGTCGGTGGTGGAGACTCCGCGGCTGCCGTGCGCGCGCTTGGCTTCGATGAGAACAGCTTCGGACACATCTCCACCGGCGGTGGCGCGAGCCTCGAGTATCTCGAAGGCAAGTCGCTGCCTGGAATCGACGCCCTGGACAGCTGAACGACGCCGGCTGAACCACGCCGCACCATACTGCAACACCAGATGAACCATCACCTGGTCTCACCACCGTTGAAAGGGAAATCCTCTCCATGACGACTCAGAAGAATGGCGCCTTCGTGCGCCGCCCGCTCATTGCCGGCAACTGGAAGATGAACATCGACCACATGGAGGCCATCGCGCTGGTCCAGAAGCTCGCCTGGACCCTCGATGACGCCAGCCATGACTATGACCGCGTGCAGGTCTCGGTCTTCCCGCCGTTCACCGATCTGCGCGGTGTCCAGACGCTGGTCAATGGCGACAAGCTGAGGATCGACTACGGAGCCCAGGATCTCTCCGACCAGGACTCGGGCGCCTACACCGGAGACATCTCCGGAGCATTCCTGAAGAAGCTTGGCTGCACCCAGGTTCTCATCGGCCACTCTGAGCGACGCGAAGTCCACGGCGAGACCGACGAGGCGCTCAACGCGAAGCTCGCCGCGGCACTGCGTCATGGACTTGCCCCCATGCTCTGCGTGGGGGAAGGTCTTGATGTCCGCGAGGCAGGAAACCACGTGGCGCATACCCTCGCCCAGCTCGAAGGGGCCCTGGTGGGTCGCAGCGCGCAGGAGCTCACCGAACTCGTCGTCGCCTATGAGCCCGTCTGGGCCATCGGCACCGGCAAGGTCGCAGGACCCGAGGACGCCCAGGAGATGTCAGCAGCCATTCGGGCGAAGCTGGCCGAGTTGTACTCGCAGGAGTTCGCCGACACCGTCCGAGTCCTCTACGGCGGTTCTGTGAAGTCCAAGAACGTCGCCTCGATTCTCGCCGGGCAGGACGTCGATGGTGCGCTCGTGGGCGGCGCAAGCTTGGACCCGGAGGAGTTCTCGAAGATCATCTCCTTCGAGAAGCACATCGATACCGGCGCGCAGGCCTGATCCCGTCCCGGGTTATCCTGGTAGCTGGTAAACCCACGATTCATCACGAAAGGTCGCTGTGTCTGCACTGACCATTGCACTTCAGGTGCTCCTGGCATTGATCAGCATCATGCTGATCATGCTCATTCTGCTTCACAAGGGCCGCGGCGGAGGCATGTCTGACATGTTCGGCGGCGGCGTGACCTCCTCGCTGGGGTCATCCGGTGTGGCAGAGCGCAACCTGAACCGCTTGACCATCACCCTCGGTGTAACCTGGGGGCTGATCGTCGTCGCTCTGGCGCTCATGGTCCAGGTGGGCGCCGACATCTAGCTCACCGTTCTTCTCGCGCGGCTGAGGTGACCGGTCCGAACATCAGGACCGGTCACCTCAGCCGCTTGGGAAGAGTGAGCGGGTCAGCTCAGTTCTGCCGCGGCCGCCTGATCCAGGTGCCAGATCGTCTCCCGCGTTCCCCGGGCGTTCTTCGCAGGAATCTGCTCGATCTCGGTGTCATCCGCGAGAGCCTGAGCCGCGGCCCCGGCCTTATCCTTGCCGACCACCACCGTCCACACCCGATCAGCGGTATGGATCGCGTCAAAGGTCAGCGACACCCGCTGCGGCGGAGCCTTGGGGGACTCATCCTCACCCACTGTGACCCGACCGGAGACGCCCAGTGAGGCCTTTCCCGGAAACAGGCTCGCGATATGCCCATCGGGTCCTACACCGAGCAGAAGCACATCGAAGCGCGGCAGAGCCAGCCCTGAACGCTCTCCATCAGCGGCGTAGACCGCCAGATCTGCGGCGTACATCTCTGCCCCTACAGCGGGAGAGGCGGCGTCCTCCGAGGTGGGCATCGGGTGCACATTCTCGGCCGGAAGCCCGTGCTCGGCAATCAGGCCATGGAGCAGAGCCTCATGGGCCTGCTGCGCGTTGCGCTCGGGATCCTCATGGGGCAGCAATCGTTCATCGCCCCACCAGAAATGCACGCGGGACCAGTCCGGGGCTTCAGTCCCAGGGATGCCCACCAGCTCCGCGACCTTCGCGAGCACCGCGATGCCTGCAGTGCCACCGGTGAGCACCGCGTGAGCGCTTCCGTCCTGGCGCACCGCGTCTACCAACACTGCAAGCAGCCGCTCAGCGACGACTGTGACCAGCTGTTCCTTCTCCGGGTAGATCTCGGTCCGGGGAGATGCCATGGCGGCCTGCGCAGGATCGGTCATCGAGCTGGGTCCTTCCGTGGGGGCTCGGTGGAGCATCCGGAGAGATCGGTGTGGGGGAGTCCTCGGGTGAGCACCTCGCCGAAGACCTCATCGGAGTCCAGCCGGCGCAGCTCCTCGGCCAGGCAGTCCTGCAGCGTGCGCACCGGCAGCGGCACGCCCTGGACGAGCCCGTCGGCAGCGTGAAGCTCTGCGATCTCTTCACCGCGAGGGCGGGAGAGGCTCACATCGCCCTCGGCTCGGTGGAAGGTCACGGCGGTCAGAGTCAGCGGCAGCTCGGAATCCTCGTCCACAGCGGCAGAGACCAGCTTGACCGGGACATCCATCGCCATCTGCAGCCAGGCGGAGAGCAGCGCGGCGCTGGGAAGATCTGCGGCCGCCTCTACCGTCACCGAGCTCACTCCGGCTGGATTGAGCGTATCGAGCAGACTTGCCAGCTGGATCCGCCATCCGGTCAGCCGCGTCCAGGCAAGATCGGTGTCACCCTCGGCGTAGTGGGCTGAGAGGCGCTGGAGTGCCTCCAGCGGCCGCGGGTCCATCGCGGTATCGGTGATCCTGCGGTGCGCGATGCGGCCGATGGGGGTATCACTGACGCCATCGGGAAGTTCATCCGCCCACCAGGCCACGATCGGCGCATCAGGAAGCAGCAGAGCGGAGACCATTGCCTCGTTCTGCTCCGCGAGCTCACCGGAAGCCTCCAGGATGATGACCTCAGAGGCGCCGGCGTCTCCGCCCACGCGGATCTGGGCATCAAGCCTGGTCTCATCCGAGGCGTTGCCCGAGGCAAGAACGATGATCCGGCAGGGGTGTTCCCGCGAGGCAAGATTCGCTGCGGCGATGGCTGGTTCCGCATTGTCCTTCGACGTCAGGATCACCAGAGTCAGCACCCGGCTGAGCGCGACCACGCCACCGGCTTCACGCAGCTCACGGAGCTTCTTGGAGACCTTGGAGGTCGTCGTGTTCTCAATATCAACGATCACGGGGGTTCTCCTTAGGGCCTGCGCCAGGTACGACCATCACGGGCGAGCAGATCGTGGGCGGACTGTGGACCCCATCCGCCTGGAGCATAGGGTTCAGGCTGAATCTTCTGGGATTCCCAGTGCTCCTCGAACGGGTCGAGGATCTTCCAGGAGAGTTCGACCTCCTCATGGCGAGGGAACAGCGGCGGCTCACCCAGCAGCACATCGAGGATGAGACGCTCATAGGCCTCCGGGCTGTCCTCCGTGAAGGCGTGGCCGTAGCCGAAGTCCATGGTGACGTCGCGGACCTCCATCTGGGTGCCCGGCACCTTGGAGGCGAACCTGATGGTCGCACCTTCATCGGGTTGAACCCGGATGACGACGGCGTTCTGTCCGAACTCGTGATCATCGTGGTCCTGGAAGAGCAGGTTCGGGGCGCGCTTGAAGATGACCGCGATCTCGGTGACGCGGCGGCCGAGCCGTTTGCCCGCGCGCAGGTAGAACGGCGCTCCTGCCCAGCGGCGAGTATTGATGTCCAGCTTCAGCGCGGCGAAGGTCTCGGTGGTGGACTCGGGATTGAAGCCCTCCTCATCGAGGAAGCCGACGACCTTCTCGCCACCCTGCCAGCCGGAGGTGTACTGACCGCGTGCGGACGCGGCGCCGAGATCCTCGGGGAGCCGGACCGCGGCGAGCACCTTCTCCTTCTCCGCGCGCAGATGATGCGCCTCGAAGGAGATGGGCTCCTCCATGGCGGTGAGCGCGAGCAGCTGAAGCAGGTGGTTCTGGATGACGTCGCGGGCAGCACCCACGCCGTCGTAATAGCTGGCCCGGCCACCGATGCCGATGTCCTCGGCCATGGTGATCTGCACGTGATCCACGTGCTGAGCATTCCAGAGCGGCTCGAAGAGCTGATTGGCGAAGCGCAGGGCAAGCAGATTCTGCACGGTCTCTTTGCCCAGGTAGTGATCGATCCGGAACACCGCATCGGGCGGGAACACGGACTCGACGACCTCGTTGAGTTCCTGCGCGGACTTCAGATCGTGACCGAAGGGCTTCTCGATGACCACTCGGCTCCACGGATCCTCTGCAGAGTTCTGCGGGGTGGCCAGGCCGTGGGAGGAGAGCTTATGGCAGACGATCTCGAAGGAATTGGGCGGGATCGAGAGGTAGTAGGCGTGATTGCCCCGGGTTCCGCGTGACTCCTTGAGCTCCTCGAGCGTCTCACCGAGCCGGGTATAGGCCTCGTCGTCGTCGAAGCCGCTGGCGTTGATGAAGCGCAGTCCCGCGGAGAGCTGCTCCCAGACCTGCTCGTCGAAATCGGTCCTGGCCGAGGCCTTCACATGTTCCAAGACCTCTGCGGCGAACTCCTCATGGCTCCACTCGCGTCGGCCGAAGCCGATGAGCGAGAAGCTCGGCGGCAGCAGTCCCCGATTGGCCAGGTCGTAGATGGCCGGCAGGAGCTTCTTGCGGGCAAGGTCTCCGGTCACACCGAACATGACCATTGCAGAGGGCCCGGCGATCCGGTTGAGCCGACGGTCCCGGGAGTCGCGAAGCGGGTTGCCGTTGCGGGTGCGCGCTGCGCTCACAGGTCATCCACCGTGTCGATGACCTGGGAGAGCCCGGCCTGACGGTCCCGCAGGTGCAGCTTCAGCACCGGCATGCCGTGATCGGCCAGCACCTGGGCGTCGCCGGCAGCCTGCGCGGCGATCAGCTTGGACAGGGTGAAGGGACGTTCGGGAACCACGACGTCGCCCTCTGACTCAGTGGTGAGCTGCAGGAAGGCACCGATATGCGGTCCGCCCTTGTGGAACTGGCCGGTGGAGTGCAGGAATCGCGGGCCCCAGCCGAAGGTGACCGGACGGCCACAGAGTGAAGACAGCTGCGCGCGAATGGCTTCCAGCTGGATCTCGCTGGTGCGGTCCAGATACGCCATCACGGCGAGGTAGCCATCTTCGGGGACCGTCTCGAGCAGCGCCTTGAGCGCCTCCTCGAGGGTGGAGGCGTCTGCGTTGGTGAGTGCGGAGCTGCCCAGCGTGCGGATCTCCACCGAGCCATCCAGCACCGCGTCGGTGTCCTGCGGGGCTTCGGCGTCGAGGAGACCGCGGGCGGCCGTCTTGGCTGACTCCACATCGGGCTGATCGAAGGGGTTGATCCCCAGCAGCGAGCCGGCCACTGCCGTGGCGAACTCCCAGAGCATGAACTGGGCGCCCAGGTTTCCACCGGTGCGCACGGTGTGGGAGGTGACGATGAGATTCGAGACATCGTTGTCCACCGAGGCGCCGTCCTCAGCCTCGACGTCGATGATCTGCGTGACCAGGACGTCATCGGCGTCGCGGTGAAGTTCGGGCTCACCATCGCCGACGATGACCGGAAGCAGTCCGGTGCCGTCCTTGCCGGTGGACTCTGCGATCAGCTGTTCGATCCAGGCGCCGAGGCCCAGAAGCGGTGAGCCGTCGTCGACGATGACCAGCTTATTGCGCAGCGGAACCGTGCCACCGATGGCTGCACCGAGGCGCAGACCGGGGTTATCGGCGTCGTCCTCAGAGAGGATCGCCAGGGTCTCCTCGGCGTCGTCCAGCAGCGACTCGAGGTCAGCTCCGGCGAGTCCGGAGGGCACCAGGCCGAATGCTGTGAGAGCGGAGTAGCGGCCGCCCACGGTGGGGTCAGCTTCGAAGATCGCGCGTACGCCAGCCTCGGCGGAGGACTTCGAGAGTGGGGAGCCGGGGTCGGTCACGATGACGGTGCGGGACTGGGCATCGATCCCGGCGTCGGTCATGGCCTGCTGCACGATGCGACGCTGCGAATCCGTCTCCACGGTGGATCCCGACTTCGAGGAGACCACGAGCACGGTCTTCTCGATCTCGTTGCCGATGACCGAGGCGACCTGCTGCGGGTCGGTGGAGTCCAAGACGGTCAGCGGCACTCCTGCGCTGGCGCAGATGACCTCCGGTGCCAGTGAGGATCCGCCCATTCCGGCGAGCACCACCCGGGTGATGCCCTCTGCGGCAAGTTCCTCGCGCAGTGCAGTGATCTTCGGGAGCAGCTGGCGGGAGTCCTCGAAGAGGGAGACCCAGCCGAGCCGTTTGCTGGCTTCATCCTCGGCGGCCACGCCCCAGAGGGTGTGATCCTTCGCGGCCAGTCTGGAGGCGAACTCGTGGTCCAGCAGACCGGGCACCTGGTGCTCCGCCGCCTCGCGGGCGGCTCCGGTCAGTGTCAGGGAGAGTGAACTCATGACGTGCTTCCTTTCTCAGCCGAACGCGTCGGTTCAGCCTTGCCAGCATCTGCACTTCTAGGGGACCGGTGGGATTCACACGGCTGTTGACCCTGATCGGTGCCCGGTGGACAGAATCTCAGATCTAGAGATCTCAGACCCTGTCTGCCGGGCACCGTACGGAGCTAACAGTCAGCGTCGGGGCGCTCATTGCTGAGCGCTGCGACGTGATCGATCAGCTGTTGCGCTTGAGTCCGTCTTCGATAGTACCGAGCAGACCCTTCCAGGAGACCTCAAACTTCTGCAGGCCCTCGTTCTCCAGGGCGTCGACAACCTCGCGGTAGCTGATCCCGGCGGCGGAGATCCCGTCAAGGATCCGGTTGGCCTCAACATAGGTGCCCGAGAGCGTATCGCGCTCGACCACACCGTGGTCGGCCAGGGCCAGCAGCGTCTTCTCCGGCATAGTGTTGACCACATCGGCACCGGCAAGCTCGGTGACGTAGAGCGTGTCGGAGAGGTTCGGGTCCTTGGTGCCGGTGGAGGCGAGCAGCAGACGCTGCGGGCGTCCACCGCGCTCGGCCAGGAGCTGCCAGCGCTCGGAGGAGAAGGTCTCCACCGCGATCTGGTGAGCCAGGCGAGCATTGGCGACGGCGGCCTGGGACTTCAGCTTCTCGGTCCCGGGCTTGCCCTCCTCGGCTGCCAGTTCCAGGCGCTTGTCGATCTCTGCATCCACGCGGGAGACGAAGAAGGATGCCACGGAGTGGATCTTCGAGATGTCGATGCCCTCGGAGTGGGCCTTCTCCAGACCCAGCATGAACGCGTTGATGACTGCGCGGTAGCGCTCGAGCGAGAACACCAGGGTGACGTTGACGCTGATGCCCTCGGAGACCACGGCGGCGATGGCTTCGATTCCCTCGACGGTGGCGGGGATCTTGATCATGACGTTCTCGCGATCCACCGCCTTGTAGAGCTCACGAGCCTGGGCGATGGTGCCTGCGGCGTCGCGGGCCAGGCGGGGATCCACTTCGATGGACACACGACCGTCGACACCGTTCGTCGCGGCGTAGACGCCGGCGAAGACATCGCAGGCCTCGCGCACATCGGAGGTGGTGATGTCGAAGACGGCCTTCTCGGCGTCGGCACCGGAGGCGGCAAGCTCGCTGAGCTGCTGCTCGTAAGCCTCGCCGTCCTTCAGCGCGGTCTCGAAGATGGTCGGGTTCGTGGTCACGCCGACGACGTTATGGGTGTCGATCAGCTTGGCGAGCGTGCCGGAGTTCAGACGCTCCCGGGAGAGGTCGTCGAGCCAGATCGAGACGCCCAGGTCTGAGAGCGCCTGAGTATTGGTGTTTGCAGTCATATGAATATTCTCCTGATGCCAGGTGATGGATGAGTGGTCTGGGCCAGTCGAGTCGGGCCGCCTGTTCGGCGACCGGACTCGACTGACTCAGGAAGCGGCAGCGATGGACTCCTGCGCGGCCTGCGCGACGGCAGCTGCGGTGATCCCGAACTTCTCGTAGAGCACCTCGTAGTCAGCCGATGCGCCGAAGTGATCGAGTCCGATGATCCGGCCGGCGTCGCCGACGATGTCGCGCCAGCCCATAGAGGAGGCAGCCTCCACGGAGACACGTGCCTTGACCGCGGCCGGGATGACCTGCTCGCGGTAGGCGGCGTCCTGTTCGAAGAACCATTCACGGCAGGTCATCGACACCACGCGGGCGGCGATGCCCTGTTCGGCCAGCGCCTCGCGGGCCTGGACTGCGAGCTGGACCTCGGAACCGGTGCCGATGAGCACGACGTCGGGGGTCACCACCTGCCCGTCCTTGACCGACTCAGCCAGGACGTAGGCACCCTTGGCGGCGCCCTCCACCGAGCCGAACTCGGTGGCGGTGGCCTCGCCGGCTCCGCGGGCGTAGGTCGGGATGTTCTGGCGGGTCAGCGCCAGACCGGCTGGGCGATCGCTGCGGCGCATCACCTCACGCCAGGCGATGGCGACCTCATTGGCATCGCCGGGGCGGATGACATCGAGGTTCGGGATGGCCCGCAGGCTGGCGAGCTGCTCCACGGGCTGGTGGGTGGGTCCATCTTCACCCAGGCCGATGGAGTCATGGGTCCAGACGAAGATCGAGCCGGTGCCCATCAGCGCTGCAAGCCGGATGGCGGGCCGCTGGTAGTCCGAGAAGATCAGGAAGGTGCCGTTATAGGTGCGCAGCGGGGTGGACAGCGAGATGCCGTTGGTGATCGAGGCCGCAGCGTGCTCACGGATGCCGAAGTGCAGGTTGCGCCCATAGGGGTTGCCCGTGAACTTCTCGGTGGAGTGAGACTCTGGAATGAAGGAGTCGTAACCGGCCAGCAGGGTGTTGTTCGAACCTGCAAGGTCAGCAGAGCCGCCCCAGAGCTCGGGGAGCACCTCTGCGATGCCGTTGAGCACCTTGCCGGAGGCTGCACGGGTGGCGACGTCTTCACCGGCGGGGAACTCGGGCAGCTGGGACTCCCAGCCCTCCGGGAGCTCTCCTGCGGTGAGGCGGTCCAGCAGCTTTGCCGCGTCCGGGTTGGCGTCGCGCCAGGAGGCGAACTTCTTGTCCCATTCCTGACGAGTCTCGACGCTGCGCTCGAGGATCTTGCGGGCGTGGGTGAGGACCTCGTCCTCCACTGCGAAGTGCGCCTCGGTGTCGAAGCCGAGCAGCTCCTTAAGCGCGACGAGCTCGTCGTTGCCCAGCTTCGAACCGTGGATGCCGCCGGTGTTCTGCTTCTTCGGCGAGGGGTAGCCGATCACGGTGCGCAGTGCGATCAGTGATGGCTTGGAGGTCTCAGCCTTGGCCGCCTCCAGCGCACGGTGCAGCTCATCCAGATCCTCGACGTACTCACCGGTCTTCTTCCAGTCCACGCGCTGCACGTGCCAGCCATAGGCCTCGTAGCGCGCGGAGACGTCTTCGGTGAAGGCGATGTCGGTGTCGTCTTCGATGGAGATCTTATTGTCATCCCAGACCACGACGAGGTTGCCCAGCTCCTGGTGGCCGGCCAGCGAGGAGGCCTCGGAGGTCACGCCTTCCTGGAGGTCGCCGTCGGAGGCGATGACCCAGACGGTGTGGTCGAAGGGAGACTCGCCTGCAGGCGCGTCAGGGTCCATCAGGCCGCGCATGCGGCGCTGGCCGTAGGCAAAGCCCACGGAGGAGGCGAGCCCCTGGCCCAGTGGCCCCGTGGTCATCTCCACACCGGCAGTGTGTCCGTACTCGGGGTGGCCGGGGGTCAGTGAATCCCAGGTGCGCAGCGCTGCCAGGTCGTCCACCTCAAGGCCGTAGCCGGAGAAGTAGAGCTGGAGGTAGAGCGTGAGTGAGGTGTGACCGGGGGAGAGGATGAAACGGTCGCGGCCGATCCACTTGGGATCAGTGGGATCATGCTTCATCATCTTCTGGAAGATCAGGTAGGCGGCTGGAGCGAGCGACATCGCGGTACCGGGGTGGCCTGAGCCCACCTTTTCCACGGAGTCGGCTGCAAGCACGCGCAGGGTATCAACTGCCCGCTTATCCAGATCGGTGAATACGGCATTATCGGTCACTAGGTTTCCTCCAGATGGTGGGTGACGGTAGACAACGAGGCTCGCGCACGTCGTTGTGCCGCGCAGACTTAACCCTACCGGGGTAGAGGCTATTCCTGCCGGATCATCGCAGCAGCACAGAATGCTCAAGCGGGGTGATCGCGAATATGAAATCTTCTTCTGATTCATGCGTCCTGCGCCGATGCAGGTCGTATGGACTCTCGGGGTGGTCTCCGAGCAGCTTGGCCGATCTAGCTCAGGCCCAGCGCCAGGGATATCAGCTCGAAGGAGCGATGCCGGATCACGAGATCCGCTCGTTCCTCGAGTGCGGGCTTCGCGCAGAACGCGATTCCCACACCAGCTGCCATGACCATGTCCAGATCGTTGGCGCCATCCCCGACGGCGACCACGTTCTGAGGCCGCAGTCCCTGTGACGCCGACCACTGTTCAAGATACCTCTTCTTGGCGGCGCGGTCGACGACGGCGCCGCGGACGGTCCCTTCGAGAGTTCCTGCGGCGGAGATCGCCAGATCATTGGCGTGGAAGCCGGTGAGTTGGAGTCGCTGCGCCAGCGGAGCCAGGACCTGCAGGAAGCCGCCCGACACCGCATAGCTGGGCCATTGGCGACTGTTCAGCTGGGCGAGCATCTCAGGAGCGCCCTGGGTCGGGGTGATCTCTGAGATTGTGGAGGCGATGACCGATTCCGGGAGGCCCTCGAGGACGGCCACGCGCTGGTGCAGCGAGGCTTCGAAGTCGATCTCGCCCCGCATCGCCCGTTCGGTGACCTCGGCGACCTCAGCTTCACGGTCTGCCTCTCGGGCCAGCAGCTCGATGACCTCTTGATCGATCAGCGTGGAGTCCACATCCATGAGCAGCATGAGCCGCCCGTCTTGTGCATGCAGCGACCGGCGCTGGGGCTCGGGCAGGACGGTCTGAGTGACCTCGCCCTTGAGCTGGTCTGCGGCATCTTCGAGCAGTGAGACGGCGAGCTGAGAACCATAGGAGTCGTCGGCGTCATCCAGCGTCACAGACCATCGGGCGGCCTGGACCTCTTCGCCGGTGGCGAGCCGAACCGGCCGCAATTCCACACTGTGGACAACTCCACGTCGGGAGAACTCGTGGGTCAGTGAGCGGATGAGTGGACCGTCCAGCTTCGAGGCCACCAAAAGGGCCACCGTGCCGCCGGGGAGATCGGGATGAGGGTGCGCAGTCATAGCGTGTTCAGCCTATAGCGCCTGATCGGGTTCGATAGTGTTGAGCCCATGAGTCCAGTCCTCGATATCAAGAACGTCACCGTGCGCCGGGGACGAAAGAACCTGCTGAATGACGTCTCCTGGACGGTGAACGAGGACGAACGCTGGGTGATTCTAGGACCGAATGGTGCCGGAAAGACCACTCTGCTGCAGATCGCTGCTGCACGGTTGTTCCCGACCAGTGGCTCGGCACGGATCCTCGACGAGCAGCTCGGTGCCGTCGACGTCTTTGACCTTCGTCCGCTGATCGGGCTGAGCTCCAACTCACTGACCACCAGCGTTCCGGTACATGAGACTGCGCTGAATGTGGTGGTCACGGCCGCCTATGGCGTGACCGGTCGCTGGCGTGAAGAGTATGAGCAGCTCGATGAGCGCCGCGCCTTTGCGCTGCTCAACGACTGGGGAGTGGGAACAGTCTTTGATCGTCCCTTCGGCACGCTCTCCGAAGGTGAGCGCAAGCGCGTGCAGATTGCGCGGGCCCTGATGACCGATCCCGAGCTGCTGCTGCTGGACGAACCTGGCGCTGGGCTGGACCTCGGCGGACGTGAGGCGCTTGTGGAACGCACCAGTGCGTTGATCACCAGCGAAGAAGCGCCCACCACCGTGCTGGTGACTCACCACCTCGAAGAGATTCCTCCGGGCTTCACCCACGTGCTGCTCCTGCGGGATGGGCAGAGCGTCGCCGCGGGTCCGATCGAGGAGATCATGACCTCGGAGAACCTCTCCTCCACCTTCGACACCGAGCTGGAGCTGATCCACCGGGACGGGCGCTACTCCGCCTTCAAGAAGCCGCAGGCGCGCGTCTGATGGAAGCTCTTGCCGATATCGCCCTGCATGGCTTGGGCGTTGAAATGCTGCTGCTCATCTTCATCGCGGCCATCTGGGCCGGTGCGATCAACACGGTGGTCGGGTCCGGCACGCTTGTGACCTTCCCGGTGCTCGTGGCGATGGGAGTGCCTCCGGTCTCGGCCACTGTCTCCAACGCCATGGGGCTCATCGCCGGCAACTTCACCGGAGCCTGGGGATACCGGCGTGAGATCCGGCAGGTGAAGTCGGTGCTGGTCAAGCTGATTCCAGCCTCGATCCTTGGCGGCGTCATCGGCGCGGCGCTGCTGATCTCGCTGCCCGAGGAGGTCTTTGGCCGGGTCGCGCCGATCCTGATCGTGGTCTCGCTGATCTTCGTGCTGGCTCAGCCGAAGCTCTCAGCCTGGGTCCGGGCTCGCGCCGCACGCCGGGACGAAGCATCGGGCTCGGGAGTCATTGAAGGCTCCGATGTCTCCGGACGCACTGACGTCTCCGAAGGCAGCGATGTCACTGAGGGGGAGGCGCCATCGAAGGCGAAGAAAGCACCGTCCATGCCCACGGTGAGCCTGGTCCTGATGCTGCTGGTCTTCGCAGCCGGTATCTATGGCGGCTACTTCGTCGCCGCGCAGGGGATCCTGCTGATGGGCATCCTCGGCATCTTCCTGATGGCAAATATCCAGCAGGCCAATGGCGTGAAGAACCTGCTGGTCGCCGTCGTGAATCTCACCGCCGCTATAAGCTACGTCCTTGTCGACTACCTGCTGCGCGAACCCGATGAGCGGGTGATCCTCTGGGGAGTTGTGGCGATCATCGCGGTGGGCTCTACGCTGGGCGGCCTCATCGGCGCCTGGGTGGGTCGCCGGCTCTCGCCCCTTGTGCTGCGCGGAATCATCGTGACCCTTGGTCTGGTGGCACTGTTCGTGATGCTGCGCAACCTGTTCTGGGCCTGATTTGATATAGTGCTGTGTTGGTCTATTCCGGCCACGCCTCAGTTCCACGCTTCTGGCAAAATCCAGCGGCAGATGTAAAGGACCCACCATATGAAGACTGATATCCACCCCACTTACGAGCTGGTCATCTTCAACGACCTCGCCTCCGGTGAAAAGATCCTCACCCGCTCCACCACTTCTTCGAAGAAGACCATGGAGTGGGAAGACGGCAACACCTACCCCGTGATCGACGTCGAGATCTCGGCCGCGTCGCACCCGTTCTACACGGGCAAGCAGCGCATCATGGACTCCGAGGGCCGCGTCGAGCGCTTCAACGCTCGCTTCAAGGGCTTCGGCGGCAAGAAGTAAGGCTCTTCCTACTTCACCCCTAGCTTTTA